>SAMEA3663026__coassemble_280_pt1 | contig 49160 bp, 45 predicted proteins | sample SAMEA3663026__metabat2_low_PE_012 | metagenome-assembled genome bin SAMEA3663026 (sample SAMEA3663026) | pig gut metagenome | biome: pig gut; feature: pig-associated habitat; material: faeces | place: France | collected 2012
TGTCAAAGGTTCATGCTGTCTTTGTTAGCGACAACTTCTATAAGATAACACTTTGAAGATGTCTTGTCAACAACTTTTTTGAAATATTTTTAATAAATTTTCTTTATCAAAAACTGTCATTTTTTTGCGACAGCTTTTGTATAATATCATTCTGAATTTGACTTGTCAATGCTTTTTTTCAAAAAAAAAGAAATAGAAAATTATAATAAGCGATTATGTAAAATCATATCTGCGAATATCGCAATTTTTTATGCCAAATGAACTATATTCTTCATTGGTCATATCACGAAAATATGACTCCACAGCTCTTGAAATCCCGTTATGTGCAACAAGTAGATATACCTTTTCCGGTTCCTCTTTTATTTCATCAAGCAGATTGTAGATGCGTTGGCATAGTTTGAGCATAGACTCTCCTCCCTCATAGGAAGTAGCAAAATTTGCCTTGTCCGCTAAAAACTGCTCTCCATTTCTCGCTGTACCTTCCCATTTGCCAAAATTTTGTTCAAATAGTCTTTGCTCAGGTCTTGCCGGTACACCTATAATGTCAGAAATGTGCAATGCAGTATCTCTTGCCCTGCTGAGTGGGGAATACAAAATCTCATCAATCTTAATGCCCCTCATTACGATATCATTTGCAAGTTCAATTGCCTGTGCATGACCGCGTTCCGTGAGTGGGCTGTCGGTCGCACCACATATTTTATTTTCAACGTTCCAAACCGTCTGTCCGTGTCTTACAAAATAAAAATGTCCCATAATTATCTCCTGTTAATCAATATAGCCATCTTCCATGCATAATATACTTTTTTTATACATTCCGCTACAGTATAGAAAGCGTTTCTGTAAGAGAAGAAACACATCGTACTTTGATTGATAATTTTTCCATAGCCTTGTCGTAATTTGACTTTGGAATAATACATGTCTCAAATCCCATTTTGTCAGCTTCGCGGACACGTTGTAAAACATTTGTCACACCTCTGATTTCTCCTGTCAGTCCAATCTCGCCAATGATCATGAGTTTATCTCCCAATGGTTTATTGTTCATGCTTGAATAAATGGCGCATGCAACACCTAAATCAATGGCCGGATCATTGATTCTCATACCGCCTGCAATACTAACATATGCATCATATCCCCATAGATTTAGTCCCGCTCTTTTTTCAAGCACTGCCATAATTAAATTCACACGATTAAAATCTACACCTACCGAAGTACGTCGTGGCATATTAAAATTCGTCTGGCACACAAGTGCCTGTAACTCAACTAATATAGAACGTGTTCCCTCCAATGAAGATACAACGACAGAGCCGGAAACACCCTGCGGTCTTCCGTTTAACATTACCTGTGAAGGATTATCAACCTCTTCAAGCCCCTTGTCGGTCATTGTAAATACACCGATTTCATTCGTAGAACCAAAACGGTTTTTAACACCACGCAAGATACGGAAACCATTATTTCCATCCCCTTCAAAATACAAAACCGAATCAACCATATGCTCTAATGTTCTTGGTCCGGCTACTGTACCTTCTTTTGTCACGTGTCCTACAATGAAAATAGCAACATTGTGTTGTTTTGCAAGCTGCATCAAACGTGATGTCACTTCTCGAACTTGCGTAACAGTACCGGGTGCCGTACCAACATTGTCAACTATCATCGTCTGTATCGAATCAATGACTACAACATCTGCAGCACACTTTTGGACAGCTGCGCTTATATTGTCCATATCATTTTCGCAAAGCAATAACATATCCTGTGTAAATGCACCGATACGTTCCGCGCGCATTTTGATTTGTGATAATGACTCCTCGCCTGATACATATAATACGGAAGTATTCTTATGAACAAGCTTACGGCACATCTGCAATAATAATGTAGATTTACCGATACCCGGGTCACCGCCAACAAGCACAAGTGAACCACGAACAATTCCTCCGCCTAACACGCGGTCTAATTCTTTAATGTCTGTACAAATACGACTTTCATCGGCCGTAACAATCTGCAAAATACTAGTAGGTGCTACAGCCTCCCGCTTCATAGCGGAATTCTTCTGCGCACCTACTGTTATCCTCTCTTCAACAAATGTATTCCATTCATGACAGGCAGGACATTGTCCTAACCATTTTGCAGATTCGTGGCCGCATTCCTTACAGAAAAAAACTTGCTTTTCCTTTGCCACAAAAAATCTCCCTTCCAAACAGAAACTATCTTAATAACTAGAATTGAAAAGACAATTAAATTTTTTCTACTAATACGTCAACTAACTGACCCTGCTCGAGTTCTACACTGATATTAAGCTTACCGCCAAGATTTGTCTTCATCTTACCAACATACACCTTATCAATATGAATCTTATATTCCTTCTCAGCCTCTAATTCTAATGTAATCTGTGAATCTTCCGTACCTTCTACCTCAAAATTTACAGCATTCGCCGTTGCACGGAAATTGTGTACGGTTGTACCCGGTACTGACTCATAAACAAACATTCCGTTTCTTTCAAGCTTCGTGATTTCCTTAAAAGTCTTAATCTTATATATGTCACCATTGTACCGGAATCCATCTTTCTTTGTCTTAGCATCTAATAAAAAATTACCAAAACTAAGAGCACCTGTTTCCTCCTCGCGAATCAATTCATCAATAACTGCCATTATGCGTTCCTCCATTATGTTTATTGTGAGACTTCCCCTGTCTCATTTGCCGAAATACTACTAATTAAAGTATACTATAAATACTCTTTTTTTTCTATACAAATTTCTTGTATTTTTTACATTTTACACACGTTTTTTGAATACAATTTTACCGTCTGCAACTGCTAAACTTACTTTATCACCTGCAACAATTTTACCCGACAAAATCTCTTCAGCCAAACCATCCTCAATTTCATTTTGAATGGAACGTTTGAGTGGTCTGGCACCATATTTCTTATCATAACCTTTGTCAAAGATATAATTTTTTACGGTATCGCCATATGAAAGTGATATATCCATTTGTTTATATACACGTTTTTTTAGTTCTTTGAGAAGCAAGCTGCTAATTCCCTTAACATCCGTTTTCGATAATGCCCTAAATACAATGATATCATCAATACGATTGATAAATTCCGGCTTAAACATGCGTTTCACTTCTTCCATGACATTCTTCTTCATATCATCATGATCTTTGTCTTCACCGGATTCTCCGGCAAAACCAAGAAGCTTAGGCTCCACAATACGTTGTGCCCCGGCATTACTTGTCATAATTAATACCGTATTCTTAAAATCAACTTTACGTCCTTGCGAATCCGTGATATGCCCATCATCTAATACTTGCAATAAAATATTAAATACATCCGGATGTGCTTTTTCGATTTCATCAAACAAAACTACAGAGTAAGGATTTTTGCGAACCTTCTCCGCCAGTTGTCCGCCTTCATCGAAGCCCACGTAGCCCGGAGGGGAACCTATCATCTTTGACACACTATGTTTTTCCATATATTCTGACATGTCAACACGAATTAATGCATTTTCATTGCCAAACATTGCCTCAGCCAATGCTTTTGACAGCTCGGTCTTACCTACACCCGTTGGCCCCAAGAATAAGAACGAACCAATTGGTCTTTTTGGATCTTTCAGTCCGACTCTGCCTCTTCGAATGGCTTTTGCAACAGCACTGACAGCCTCATCCTGTCCAACAACGCGCTCATGCAATATAGATTCAAGCTTCATTAAACGCTCTGACTCAGACTGCGTAATACGGCTAACCGGAACCTTTGTCCAAACCGATACAACACAAGCAATATCCTCTTCGTCGACAACCATGCCGGAAGATTCTTTTTTGTGCAGACGCTCTTTTGCTTTTTGAAGCTTCTTTTCTGTTTTTTGAATCGCCTTTCTATAGTCAGCGGCTGCTTCAATATCGCCATTTACCAAAGCATCCTCAACCATATCCTGAAGGTGCTTAATTTCTTCTTCGTCCTTTTGCATCGTATTATTCTTCGTAAAAAGTCCCAGCTTCTTTCGCGATGCCGCTTCATCTACTAAATCAATCGCCTTATCAGGCAAAAATCTGTCATTAATATATCGAATTGCATATTCTGCAGCCGCCGAAAGAGCCTCATCCGTAATTTCAACGCCATGATGCATCTCATATTTTGGACGGAGACCTGTCAAGATTTCAATGGTTTCCTCCAAGGAAGGTTCTTCCACATAAACAGGCTGAAAACGACGCTCCAATGCAGCATCCTTCTCAATATATTTGCGATATTCTGTTCGAGTCGTTGCACCAATCATCTGAATTTCCCCGCGTGAAAGTGCAGGCTTTAATATATTCGAAGCATCAATCGCACCTTCTGCGCCACCTGCTCCAATAATTGTATGAAGTTCATCCACAAACAAAATGATGTTTCCCGCAGCTCGAACTTCTGAAATAACCTTCTTAATACGTTCCTCAAATTCACCGCGGTATTTCGAACCCGCAACCATAGCAGAAAGATCCAAAGACATAATACGCTTATCCGCTAATATCTCCGGTACATTACCGGATGCAATCATCTGTGCTAATCCTTCTACGACTGCGGTCTTACCAACACCCGGCTCACCAACCAGACATGGGTTGTTTTTCATTCGTCTGCACAAAATCTGCATAACGCGCTCAATTTCGCTGTGACGACCAATAACCGGGTCCATTTTGTCCCCGGCTGCAGCCTTTGTCATATCTTTGCTAAATTGCTCCAGCATTGTAGCATGTGCCTTCTTTTTGTTTGGTGCAGGGCTCTTCATCGCAACGAATTCCTTCTTTGCCGCTGTACCATCCATGCCACAGGATACCATGACATCCACATATATCTTTTGTAAATTAACGGACTGCGCTCCCAACAAACGAATTGCGACTGTATCGGTTGATTTCAAAATGGAAATAAGCATATGCTCTGTTCCGATTTTGTCACAATGCTGTCTCTTTGCTTCTTTTTCAGCGACAGTAAGTGCCATCTCAAGCTTGTCTGAAAAAAGGGGTTTGTTCATAACCTTTGTCTGTCCTGCCTGAGACTTCACTAAATAGTCATAAAGTGCCTGCTTGGATACACCATTTTCAAGTAAAATCATACTTGCAGAACTTGCCTGATATTTCACAAGTGCATAGAGCAAATGTTCCGTACCGACAAAGTTATGCTTCATCGACTTTGCCGTTTGAATTGCCTCATCCAACACATCTTTTGCCTGGGCTGTATATTCCATTTTCATAGAGAAACCTCCGTAAATTAGGGATGTGTATTTTGCATACCATTTTATTGTTCGTCAATAGCCTTTCCAATATCATGTCTCATATATTTATTGTCGAACGAAATCCACTCTGTTGCCTTGTATGCGTTAGCACGAGCTTCTACCAAATCACTTCCCTTTGCAGTAACGCCAAGAACACGGCCACCGTTTGTTACAATGCCCTTGTCTGTCATCTTGCTTCCTGCATGGAATACATAATATCCTTCTTTGTCCTTAAATGTTTCTAATCCATGAATTACATAACCCTTCTCATAGTGTTCCGGGTAACCGTCCGATGCCAAAACAACACAAACCGCTGCCTGGTCCTCAAACTCTAATTCAATTTCATCCAAACGACCGTCAACACACGCTTCCATAACCTCAATAATATCATTCTTCATACGTGGTAATACTACCTGTGTCTCTGGATCACCAAATCTTGCGTTGTATTCAAGAACCTTGGGACCATCCGAAGTAAGCATCAAACCGCAGAATAATACACCCACAAAATCTCTGCCCTCTGCCTTCATGGCATCCATCGTCTTTTGATAGACATTCTCCTTACAAAATGCATCTACTTCATCTGTATAAAACGGACTTGGTGAGAATGTTCCCATGCCACCTGTGTTCAATCCCTGATCGCCATCTTTCGCTCTCTTGTGATCCTGAGCAGAAGCCATAGGTTTAATATGTGTACCATCACAGAAGCAAAGAACCGATACTTCACGACCAGTCATAAATTCCTCGATAACGATCTTGTCACCGGCCGAACCAAACTGCTTGTCAAGCATTAATGTCTTTACACCTGCTTTTGCCTCCTCAAGATTATTACAGATCAATACACCTTTGCCAAGTGCTAATCCATCAGCCTTAAGTACAATCGGCATTTTTGCCGTCTCCAAATAAGCGAGCGCATCCTCCGGATTGTCAAATGTCTCATATGCAGCAGACGGAATACCATATTTCTTCATTAAGTCTTTCGAAAATGCCTTAGAGCCTTCGATGATAGCCGTTTTCTTTGACGGTCCAAACACACGCATGCCGGCTTCTGTAAATGCATCAGCGACACCTGCTACAAGAGGATCATCCGGTCCTACAATCACAAAATCGATATTTTGTTCTTTTGCAAATGCAACAAGCTTTGGCGCATCCATTACAGAAATATCAACACACTCTGCATATTCTGCAATTCCTGCATTTCCCGGTGCTGCAAATAACTTCGTTACATGCTTACTCTGACTTACCTTCCATGCGATAGCGTGCTCTCTTCCGCCGCCTCCAACTAATAATACTCTCATCTGTATTCCTCCTACAATTCAGGATCAACCTACGGATAGATTGATATATTTTTTACTGATTGGCAATCTTATTTATTGCGGCCGGAAGAAGCTTCCATTCCGCCTGCTCCATAACTCTCTGCTGTAGCGTTTTTGGAGTATCTCCTTCTTCAACATAAACTGCCTTCTGCATAATAATCGGACCGGTATCGGTTCCCTTATCAACATAATGAACCGTTGCTCCTGTTACCTTTACTCCTCTTTCAAGTGCAGCTTCGTGCACCTTAAGTCCGTAATAACCTGTTCCACAAAATGCCGGAATCAAAGATGGATGAATATTGATAATGCGATTCTCATATGCATCAATCATCTTCTCCGGAATAACAACCAAAAATCCTGCCAATACAATCAAGTCCGGTTTATATGACGAAACTGTAGCAAGCAATGCATCGTTAAATGCAGTTCTCGACTCGTATTCTTTCGGTGATACAACTGTCGAAGGAATATTTGCAAGCTTCGCACGCTCCAACGCATAAACTCCGGGATTGTTACTGATTACACCGACTAACTGTGTATTCGAAATTGTTCCATCTGCCACACCATCAATAATGGCCTGCAAATTTGTGCCTCCGCCGGACACCATGACAACAACTCTTAACATAATTCTACTCCCTTTTCGCCGGCCTTTGTCTCACCGATTAAGAATGCCTTCTCACCTGCTGCCTCAATTGCTGCTATCGTCTTCTCAACATCAGCCTTATCGACTGCAAGTACCATACCAAGACCCATGTTAAATGTGTTGTACATCATCTGCTCTGCAATATCGCCCTTCTTTGCCATAAGCTTAAAAATCGCAGGAACTTCATAGGAATCCTTCTTTACGCTTGCAACAATTCCGTCCGGTAACATACGCGGAATATTTTCATAGAAACCACCACCGGTAATATGACTGCATCCCTTGATTGTAACACCGGCATTCTTTACTGAACGAAGTGCCTTAACATATATTTTTGTTGGCGCAAGTAATGTCTCGCCAAGTGTTTTTCCAAGTTCATCATAATATGTATCTAATGATTCCTTCGTAATATCGAATACCTTACGAACGAGTGAGAAGCCGTTGCTATGAACACCACTTGAAGCAATACCAACCAATGCATCTCCCGGCATAATATTCTCACCTGTAATAAGATCCTTCTTCTCTACAACACCTACCGCAAATCCGGCAAGATCATAATCATCTTCCGGCATAAGGCCCGGATGTTCTGCTGTCTCTCCACCAATTAATGCAGCATCCGACTGAATGCATCCCTCTGCAACACCACTTACAATTGTTGCAATCTTTTCCGGGTAATTCTTACCGCATGCAATATAGTCCAGAAAGAATAATGGCTCTCCGCCGGCACATGCAATATCATTTACACACATTGCTACTGCGTCGATACCGATTGTGTCATGCTTATCCATCACCATAGCAAGCTTTACCTTCGTACCACAACCATCTGTACCGGAAAGTAATACCGGTTCTTCCATATCCTTAATTTTTTTCAATGAAAAAGCACCGGAGAATCCACCAATTCCTCCCAGCACCTCATCACGCATTGTCTTTTTAATGTGTGCCTTCATAAGCTCCACTGACTTATATCCAGCCTCAATATCAACACCGGCATTTTTGTAATCCATTTTTGTATCCTCCTACGTTTGTTATTGGTTTAACAACCATATTATTATAGTTTATATGTTTCTTTTTGTAAACCAGCAAATTATATTGCTGAAATGTCATTTTGTTCTTCTTTTACAGGGGGTTCCTCTGCCTTTTCTTCCAAATCCTTCACACTTTCATCAACGATGGACATAATTGGTGTGGCGGGTCTTTCCTGTTCTTGTGCCATCCTTGTCTGTTCCTCAACAATCGGTATTTCCTCAACAGTTTCCTGCGGTCTGTCCTTCTGATCGGCAACATCGACCTTATCAATCTCATAGCCGCGTGCCTTCATTCGCTCTATATACAATTCATTGGAAAGCAGCTGCCCAAGCTCTAATATCTGTGAGTAGCGTTCTTCTGTAGAAAGTTCATGGAGGCTGCTCATTAATTCAGCCTTATTCGCCTCAATCATTCGAGCCTTCTCCGCTAATGTATCAATCACCCGATTATACTGCGACTGAATCATATCATATGCTTCCGCAACAACATCATTGACTTCCGTAAGCATTTCATCTGTGTAGATAAGGGATGCCGCATAGATATCGTTTGCTGTACGAAGTGCCTCTCTATCCATTGGATCAAGGCTATCCATACGAAAGGCTGAATCGATAGAGGACATACGTTTCGTTACGCGAATACGGCTTGCATTCTGCTCTGCCTGGTAAACGATTTCTTCGGCTTCTTTTTTTGCTTCTGTAATAATCTTCCCTCTTCGGTCTGTCACCTCACGATACATCTTAAGTTCTGTTTTGACCAGTTCCTCAAGTTCGCGGAGCAGGAAGGTTGCCTCCTCCTTATTGATCATTACCTTGCCCGTTGAAAGTGGAACACTCGCTCCATTTTCGATCATGTCCATAAGTCTTTCTAATATTTGCTCTGTTCTACCTTGTTCCATGTTAATTCTCCTGTAAGTTATCATTTTGTAGACGAATCCCTATTACAAGGGATTGAAACATAGCTGACAAAATATCCATGTTCCTCATAATATTGATAAGTACCATCTAAGCGATTTGCAAGCTTCTTTATGCTTTTTATTCCAAATCCATGTGTATTATCTGCATCATATTTCGATGATACAAGCTTCGAATTTGCCTGCAATACCGACTGTGAAATACTGTTTTTCACCATCACGGAATACATGCCTTTGTTTTGTAATAATTCGACATATATTTCGTCATGACCGGTTGTTGAAGCTTCAATCGCATTGTCCAGAAGATTTGCAAGAATAATAGCGATATCCATCTCACAATAGCCCGGAACATCTCCGCTTGCAACCAAATCAAACGAAATCTTGTGATCTTCACAATAGCTTCGTTTATCATTTAGCACTGCATTCACAACATTACTACTCTGGTAATACACAAATTTCCCCCGAAATTCAGTTCCCAAAATGTCTATCAGCTGTTTTTTTGCCTCCTCGTATTCTTCATTTATAATTAGGCCAAGAACAACCGTCAGATAATGCTTGACATCATGACGCATGATTTGACTGTCTTTGTACATTTCATTAATCTTTTGATATAGATTTTGTTCCTCATGCACAGAAACATCAAGTATTTTACTTGCCATTTTTTTGCGGTAAATTTTTCTGTTCATATAAACAAGCAGCAAAGCATCAAAAATTATTAGCAAAATGATTGTTACGCTAATGCATCCCACGTACAAACCTCCTCATATAGCTTGCATGCTTCTGTTTGACAGCTTCGATTTTTGTGCGGCTAATCGGTAATTCCTCTTTATTATCCAAAACAATTTTCTGTGACGAAATTGAATATATGTATCGAACATTCACTAAATATCCCATATGAACACGGACGAATCCAACATCCGAAAGAATGTCTGTGTATTCTGATATTTTACCACGAAATGTCTTTACCTCGCCTTGAACTGTGTGAACAGAAATATAATGCTTCTGACTTTCCAAATATAATATATCACAAATTGGAATCTTAATTGTAAAGGCACCTGTTCCAAAACAATAAATCAGTGTTTCTCTGTAAATTTTGTCAAGTGCAGAAGTAATCGCTTCCGACAATTCATCATGTAACTTTTCTTTACGTATAAATCGAAACGGATGATAATGAATTGCTTCAAACACCATATCATCCCTGTTTGTAACAAAGATAATATTTACACGATGCGGCATTTGCATAATACGTTCAGCCACTTCCATACCATCAACACCGGGCATATCTATATCGAGCAATAACACATCATAATTCAGGACACTGTCAATTTCATGCATAAGCATATTCCCGCCTTGAAATTTTGTCAGCTCAAAGTCAACCTTAGCCTCTGCAAAACAGAGCTGCGCCTCACGTTCCATCCATTCGATATCCTTTTTGTTGTCATCACATATTCCAACTTGAACTTTCATAATTAAATATAGCTAACAAGCTCTCCTGTCTCTTTGCGCGGTGTTGGATCCGGTGCAAATTTTGGTTCACCGACCGGAATCAATGCTGCAACTGTCATATTATCAGGAAGTCCGATTATTTCTGCAACCTTGGCATCATCAAAGATTCCGAGAATTACAGTACCGAATCCGGCTTCATTTGCAGCCAGACAGAACGTCTGTGCAGCAATTCCCGCATCAAACATTTCCCAGCCTTTTTCTTTGCTCGTTGAGAAGCTTCCGTCTCTCTCATATCCGCAAATGCAATTCTTTTGTGTTAATACAACAAGATTCTTGCACTGTGATACTGTCTTTGCATTATATTCAAATCCAAGCATGGCTGTGGAAGCAATTTCTTGTATCTTTGCTTCATCCTGAACAAATACATAACGAAGCGTCTGTGTATTCTTCCAGGTTGGTGCCATTTTGGCAAGATCAATAAGCTGCTCAAATTCTTCGTGTGTTATGACACGATCCGTAAAACGTCTTACGCTTCTTCTTGATTTAATACATTCTTTTGCATCCATTTTCGTACATCCTTTCTGTGCATTAAAATATAAAAGCATTTATTTTCTTGATAGCAGTCTTAAAATATGTTACTCTATCCCATGTGTAAGTCAGATAAGTGATTGCGGCTGCCTTCGGGCAGGTGAGGAAAGTCCGGGCTTCATAGGGCAGGATGCCGGATAACGTCCGGTGGAGGTGACTCCCAGGCCAGTGCAACAGAAATATACCGCCATCATCTGATGGTAAGGGTGGAAAGGCGAGGTAAGAGCTCACCGCTATCTTGGTAACAAGGTAGGCTCTGTAAACCCCATCCGAAGCAAGACCAAACAGTAAAGACAATGCAGTTGCCCGCTGGGTCTTTCGGTAGGTCGCTTGAACCTTGTGGTAACATAAGGTCTAGATAGATAATCACTCTCGACATAACCCGGCTTATAGTCTGACTTACACTTATTTTATAGGTCGAAACATCCACCACCTACGAATTCTCGTATAATGGAGTTCTTTGCAATGTTCGTTACCTCAACCCCAAGGAAATAATCTAAGAATTTCAAAAGCCTCTTGGCCTCATAATATTCAAAACTATCCTTTGGAACGGCAAACAACAGTGGCTCAGCATATTGCTTAATTACACTCAATTCATAAATAAGTGCGGAATTAAACATAACATCTGCTTCCTCCTGAAACGGAAAGATATATTTTTCTTCTCCGCGTCTTACGGACGGCCACATAGCAATTGTCGCCTGTGCATTATGTCCTCTTGTTCGCGCATCACGGACAATACGACGAATCAAACGACCGTCTGTTGTAGGAATACGATTATGCTCATCCACATTCAGCTGTGTAAGAGCACTTATATAAATCTTAAACTTGCTGTCATCCGGAAGTCCGACCGTCATCTGCGGATTCAACGCATGAATTCCTTCTGCAACAAGTACATCTCCATCATTTAATTTGAGTTTTTTGCCTTTGTACTCCTTCTTGCCTAACTGAAAGTTAAAGGTAGGAAGATTTATTTCCTCCCCCGCAAGAAGTTTGGCCATATCCGAACGAAACAGGGCAAGATCCATGGCTTCAAGACATTCAAAGTCAAAATTCCCATCTTCATCTCTCGGTGTAAACTCACGATCCACAAAATAATTATCAAGTGCCAGCGGATAAGGTCTTAACCCATGCGCACGAAGCTGTACACTCAATCGGTGTGAAAATGTTGTCTTGCCGGATGAACTTGGACCGGCGATTAATACGATTTTCTTATCGCCTTCCTGAATCATGTCTGCAATATGCGCGATCTGCTTTTCCTGTAAAGCTTCCTGAACAAGCATGAGCTCATTGATTCCTCCGGATGTAATCTCATCATTCAAATCGCCAACATGATTAACTCCAAGCATTGTTCCCCAGTCATCAGAGGTCTTTAGTACAGTAAACAGCTTCTCCTGTGGTACAAATTCCGACAACTTGTCAGGACTGCTCTTGCTTGGTGCCATAAGTACAAATCCCTCATCATATGCAACTAAATCAAAACAGGAAATATAACCTGTTGATGCTGCCATATATCCATAAAAGTAATCCTCGTAACCATCTAAATTATAGAGATTGGTTTTGGAAACACGACGATATTTGAACAGCTTTTCCTTTCCTACCAAGCCGTTTGCCTTACATCGACGAATTGCCTCCTCGGTACTAACCGACTCCTTTGTAATACAAAGATCTGCATCGATTAATTGCTGCATACGCGCCTTCACAGCTGCGAGCAATGCAGCATCCGTCTTCGTCTTATCACTTACTAACTCGCAATAGTATCCATGTCCCATTGAATACATTACCTTGATTGTATGGTTTGGATCGTCCTTCAATACATCTGAAAATGCCTTAAGCATAATAAGCGTCAGGCTTCTTTTGTAGGTATCGCTCCCCATAACCGTATCTTTGCCAAGCAATGCAAGTTCGCAATCCTGATCGATTGGCGCACATAATTCGCATAGTTTTGCTCCCTTCATCGCGAGCATATAGTTATACTTTTTGTCCGGAAACTCCTTCGCAATAAATGATTGAACGGAAGTTCCCTGCTCTACCTCGTATATTTTTTCCCCCATTGTAACATGAATAGCTCCCATAAGTGTTCCCTCCTTTGAATTACTTATATAACTGTAAATGGCACTCCGACATCCGCTATGATTATCTCAACATCGTTGCAGAAATCCTTTAGATAATCATACATAAACTGGAGAAAAATCTTCTCGATACCATAATGGGACGCATCAATAATTGTAAGCCCTGACTCAACCGCATCAAGTCCTTCATGATGTCCTATATCTCCTGTAATAAGACAATCCGCCCCCTTGACAACACTAACATCAATAACACTCTTACCGGAACCCGGACTGATTGCTATCTTCTCAACCATTCGATTCACATCACCAAATACCATAACATTCGGAATATCAAATGTAGTCTTTACATGTGCGGCAAGCTCTGCAACCGTCATGGAGTAATCCAAAAGACCAATCTGTCCGATACCTTCTCCGGCATTCGTCTCCTCAAGCACCAGTGCATTTTTCAATCGCATCATACGTGCGGCAACCTTTGCCATACCACCAATTGTATCGAAATTCGTATGCATGGCAAAACAACAAATCCCGGCCTCCGCCAATGATAAAATCTTCTGTCCTAAAACTGTATCATCATTGATTTTGCGAAGCTTGGAAAAAATCATAGGATGGTGTGTGACAATCATATCCACATTATTTGAAATCGCATACTCACAAACAGCTACCGTTGCATCAACCGCAAGTAATAGTTTTTTGACTTCTTTGTCTTTTCGTCCAACAAGAAGTCCGACATTATCCCACTCTAACGCATACTCAGCCGGCGACTGCCTGTTCAATATATGTATAATATCCTGACATCTCAATATTAATATGCCTCCTTTTTAGAAGCCTGAAAGGCATTCCGTAATTTGTGCAATTTCTGTTTTTAAATCTGCAACACGCACAGATGCCTTGTCAGTATTTATATGTGACAGTTTCTCATATAATTCCTGATTCTTTATTAATTGTTCTTCTAAATATTGTTTTAAGATCGGATGCCTGTCGGCAAGTAACAACGGACCATACAAAAGTTCTGTCTGCGACAACTCCTGCAAAGGTGTGTCTGTCGGAACTGCTTTTAGAACTGTGTAGTATTTTCCTTCGTCAATAAGCATCTCCTCCCGTATAATACGGTAGCCTACAGAAAAAAGATACGCACGTACGGAATCAAATTCCGACTGTGGCTGCAAAATCAAGTGAATGCCGTTGCGAAGATGATCCACAGCCTGCTCCAAAATGCGAACCATCAAAAGTCCTCCCATCCCGGCAAGTATGGCACAATCAACCTCTCCTGCCACAAGTTTTGCAAAACCATCGGAAAGTCTTATCTCAATCACATCAGCAAGCCCGTAAGACCGAATATTGCTTGTCGCTATAGCAAGAGGTCCTTTACGGACATCCATCGCAATCACCTTTTTTGTGGTGTCGCGTTTCGCAAGCTCAATCGAGACAAATGCGTGGTCACATCCAATATCCGCAATGCTGCTCTCATCGACAAGGTCAACAATCGCCTGCATGCGTTTTGATAAAACAATACTATTAGCTGTTTTCTTCAAGATAATCTCTCAACTTTCTGCTTCTGCTCGGATGTCTTAACTTACGTAATGCTTTTGCCTCAATCTGACGAATACGCTCTCTTGTTACATTAAATTCTTTACCAACTTCCTCAAGTGTTCTTGCTCTGCCATCATCCAAACCAAAACGCAATCGAAGAACCTTCTGTTCTCTCTCTGTTAATGTACCAAGCACCTCAACAAGCTGCTCCTTAAGCAATGTAAATGCCGCTGCTTCAGCCGGTACCGGAACATTCTCATCCTGAATGAAATCGCCTAAATGGCTGTCTTCCTCCTCACCGATTGGTGTTTCTAATGAAACCGGTTCCTGTGAAATCTTATGAATCTCACGAACTCGTTCTACCGGAATACCCATAACCTCCGCAGTCTCTTCCGGAGATGGTTCACGCCCAAGTTCCTGAAGAAGCTGACGCTGAACACGAATAAGCTTGTTGATTGTCTCAACCATATGAACAGGAATACGAATGGTACGCGCCTGATCCGCAATTGCTCTTGTAATTGCCTGGCGAATCCACCATGTAGCATACGTACTGAATTTGAATCCCTTGCCATAATCAAACTTCTCAACAGCCTTTATCAAACCGAGATTTCCTTCCTGAATCAAATCAAGGAATAACATACCACGGCCTACATAGCGTTTTGCAATACTAACAACAAGACGAAGGTTTGCCTCCGCAAGTTTCTTTTTTGCCTCCTCATCGCCTTCTTCCATACGCTTAGCAAGTTCAATCTCCTCTTCAGCTGACAAAAGAGGTACCTTACCGATCTCCTTTAAGTACATACGAACAGGATCCTCAATACTAACACCGTCCGGTACAGAAAGATCAATATGCTCTACATCTACATCGACCTCATCTTCGGCATCGAGCAATAAGTCTGCCGGCTCATCGTCATCATCATCTGTAATTGTAAGTACATCAACATTGTGCTCGTCCAAAAACTCAAAAATGGCAACCATTCTCTCTGTATTGAGCTCAATTTCCTTGCAATCATTGAAATGATTGATAATCTCCGTGTCTTCGATAACATTTTTCTTTTTCTTAGCTAACTCGAGTAATTCATTTAACTTTGTCAGGAATTTTTCTTCGAGTGCCTGTTTATTATCGATATCTTTTTCCTTGTTTTCTTCCATCTTTCTTCCATCCTCCATCGTGATAAATATTTTAACCATTCTTAAATGATATATGCAGTTTCGAAATGTTTGCTTTATTCACAATCAATTGTTGGAATTTGACCATGTCGTTCCCGCACTGTGTTAAATCATAATCAATCTTTGCTAATTTTGTCTTTTTGACAACATCATTGATTGCCCGTTCCTTCTCTTCATTTGAAATATCAAACGGTAATTCTGTCTGCATGATACATGCAATCACTCGCTGTTGCTCAATATCCTCCGATCCGTCAACAATTGATGCCGGCGAAACCGTATGGGTTTGTTTGTATTGTTCAATCAGCTTTCCGGCAACAGCCCGACAATTCTCATCCTGAAAGTCATCCGGCGTTATGATGCCTTCTAATATATCAAAAAGCGGCGGTTCATTAACCATCCATGTAAGCAATAAACGTTCCGTTTTGCTTGCCTCACTTATTTCCTTTGATACAACTTGTACCGGTCTTGTCTCATTCTCAACAGGATTGTTTTGTTCCAGCTGTAATGTACCATACCGGGTAACCATCTGCTTCAATCCGTCCCGATCAAGCTGATATTGCTCGGCAACCGCATCAGTATAACTATGCCTTGAGACAACCTCCTCGATTGTAGACAGTCGCTTTGCAACCTCCTTCGAAAACCGTACCTTTTCTTCCGGGTCCTTTAGTCTGTATGTTTTGGAAAGCGTGTTCACTTCATACATAATTCCGGTCACGGCATCTGTTATACGCTGCTCGAAAGCATCTGCCCCATTTGCTTTGATAAATTCATCCGGATCCTTATGCGGCGAAAGGTCGACAACTCTGGTTGTGAGTCCTACCGTACGCAACGTATTGACATTCTTCAGGGTAGCCTTTGTACCGGCTTCGTCACTATCGTATGCCAGATAAACTTCATCGGTATATCGTTTGATAAGCGATGCCTGTCCAAGTGTTAAGGCTGTTCCAAGGGATGCGACTGCATTGTCAAAACCTGCCTGATGCATCGAAATGACATCCATGTATCCTTCACAAATAATAATTCCCCGTCTCTTCGAACGTCTGGCTAGATTCATGGCAAAAAGGTTGTGCCCTTTATCAAAAATCTGCGTTTCCTGCGTGTTAATATATTTGGGCAATCCATCGCCCAGCACACGACCACCGAAACCGATTACTTTACCATTAATATCCAAAATAGGAACCATAACCCGATTCCAAAACATATCTGTTGCACCATGTTTTTCATCAAACCGTACAAGTCCTGCATCCTTAATCTGACTATCCGTGTAACCTTTATTGCGCAAATATTTGTATAAATCATTTTGGTAAACATCCGCGTAGCCCAGTCCAAAATGCTGTATCGTCTCATTCGTAAGTCCTCGTCCATGATAGTACTCAAGTCCTTTGGCACCATGTTCAGACTGTGTAAGCAAATAATGAAAATATGCAGCGGCAGATTTGTTAATATCCTTCAATATTGATTTGTAGTTTTCTTTCTTTTTTTGTTCTTCGGAAAGTTCCTGCTCCGGTAAGGATATACCACTTCTTTCGGCCAGATATCTGACAGCCTCCGGAAAACTGAAATTCTCATATTCCATAACGAAGGTATAAACATTACCGCCAACACCACATCCAAAGCAATGATACATCTGTTTATCCTTACTTACATGAAAAGATGGTGTCTTTTCGTGGTGAAACGGACAACAGGCTGAATAACTATTGCCCTTATGTCGTAATGTCACATAGCTGCCAATGACATCTACGATATCATTGCGGCTTCGAACTTCCTCGATGATTTCATCTGAATAATATGCCATCGCATCCTCCAATCAACTGAAATCTACCAAGACTTTGGTATGAATAATTCACTTGCCGTTGTAACGGCATAATTATCTGTCATACCTGCTATATAATCGCAAACAACGATTTCCTTTTCTTCTCCATCGTTGATTAACTGCTGAAATTCTTCGGGTAATAATTCGATATGCTTAATGTACTCTTCAAACAACATACCAATCACTCGTTCGGCTTTCACCTCTTCGCTTTTTGCAACCGGATTCGTATACAAATCACGGAACATAAACGAACGCAAATCACGAAGTGCCTGTTCATATTCTGACGGAAGGCCAATTATCTCCTTGTCCATGCTGTATGTAACCATCGCATGTATCAATGTATTAATTCGGTCGCGCGTACTATGTCCAAGCATGTCCGTAATATCCTTCGGAAGCATCTCTTCTGTAAGAATACCTGCGCGAATGCCATCATCGATATCATGATTCACATAGGCTATCTTATCCGATGTCCGTACAATCCATCCCTCTAACGTCGAAGGACTACCGGATGTTTTATGATTGAGCATACCATCTCGTACTTCCCAAGTTAAATTTAGTCCGTGTCCATCCTTCTCCAGGCGTTCAACAACACGCACACTCTGCTCATTATGCAAAAATGGTTTCGAGGTATACCTCGACAATGCCCTCTCACCGGCATGACCGAAAGGTGTATGTCCTAAATCATGTCCTAGGGCAATCGCTTCTGTTAAATCCTCATTTAACTGCAACGCTCTCGCTATCGTACGGGCAATCTGTGCAACCTCAAGCGTATGCGTAAGACGTGTACGATAATGATCTCCACCCGGCGCAAGAAAAACCTGTGTCTTATGCTTCATACGACGAAAGGATTTGCTGTGAATAATTCTGTCGCGGTCTCTCTGATACTCCGTACGAATATCGCACTTCTCCTCTGTCATGTCGCGCCCCTTCGTCCGATCACTAAACGAAGCGCACGGTCTAAAAATCTGATGTTCTCTTTGTTCAAACTGTTCACGTAATGTCACGCTAAAACCTCCACGAAACTCTTTCCATCGTATCGAACAAAAACTCCTCACAATTATGATATTCTACATTTTTTTCAAAAAACCTTTTTTATTTTTTCAAAAAACAATAAAAAACACTAAAATCGCAAAGAAGTGCTTCATCAGCAATTCTTTTTATTGCACTGCCGACAGGGCCCTGTGCCACAAAGCCGCGGTAGAAAAAAGCAGTTCGCGACCAATTCGCAAACTGCTTGTAACAATCATTATTCTTCTGTTTTAAAATCTTCGATACCTTCCGATACTCTCTTCTTAAGACTGTCGATAGCATCTTCAACCGTAAGCTTGTTTCCTGTGTTATATGTAAGGGCTACCGCAGATAAGATATTGTCAATCTGTGCATCGTACTTCGTGGCATTGCTTCGATCAAGTGCCGATGCAACATTGTCAAAATCCACAAGCGGTGTCTTGCAATATAAGACTTCACCCATAACAATCTGGTCATCTATCAACCGTTTAACTGCAGCCCTGTTGTTTGGAAATACGCTATCCGTCTCGCCGAGATCATACATAGCATCCACATCGCAGGTCATTGTGTAAAGAATCAATGCAACAAGCTCCTTATTCGGACAATTCTTACCAACAAAAATATACGAACCTCCTAAGTGATATACAAAAGGTCCCTGGCATGCTTTATATTTCTGGTCCTTTGGAACAAATACTGACCCCTTTGAAAGCCATACCGACGAACCAAAATAGCAGAACACCTTGCCATTTGACATATTTTCTGACCATTTTGAATTCCCTCTAGGCTGGTTTAATGTATAATTGTTCTTGTAAAATTCTTTGGAAAACTCAAGATAATCTTCAACGGCAGAATCAATTGTAATCTCACCGTCCGTTACCCATGGGGTTTGCTTCGAATCAAGAAACGGTCTCATAAGGTCCTCTGTTGAGGACATCATATAGTAACCTTCTTCTTTCATCTTAGCAGCAACCTCCATAAACTTCTCCGGTGTCGAAACCATTTCCTGAATCTTGCCGGGATCTGAAGTTTTGAGCACTGCATCGGCAATCTTAGAATTGTAATACATTATACCCGGCGTAGCCTCCCATGTTACCGCCTTTAATTCACCATTTGCATCTGTGCCGAATTCCACTGTGTATGGATATGCATTTTCTGTATAATACTCGGATGGAAGGATTGTATCGATTGTAGCCGCATAATCCCACTCCAAAAACTCTTCTACTCTGGAATCATCAACAATGAAAATGGATGGTGCTTCCTTCGTACTAACCGTTGTCTTTAACGCATCCAAATAATCCTCCTCAGGATTTGTCACGCTTAAATCGATATAATGAATCAAATCCGAATACTCCGGATAACGACTTCTGAATTCCGAATCAAAACGAATACCGAAAGAATCATCATATGAATAAATATATACATGCTGGCCGCCAAGCTGCGGAAGTTCAATCGGCATGTCTGTATCGTCTATCACAACCCCTTCGTACATCTGGTCAATCGGTGTAGTTGTAGTCGCAACAACCTCAACCCGCTTTTCTGTTGTCTCTTCATTCTTTGAACCGCCACATGCCGTAAGTCCTAAACAAAGGCATACAATCATAAGGGCTGCATATATCTTTTGAATTTTCTTCACAGAAATATCCTCCTTGTTCTTTTATCTTGGCATTTCTGTAAAGCCAACCTTCTTTTTAACTTTACGAAGTGTCTTATTTGCATAGTATGATGCTTTTTGTGCATTTTCTTTCATAATACGGTCAATGTAATCTTTATTCTTTGCCAACTCATCGTAGCGCGCCTGGAGTGGTGCAAGTTCATTTACAACTGCCTCGCCAACACATTCCTTCAACTGACCGTAATTCATACCGTTAAAATCAGCCAGTGCCTCCTCAACAGTCTTTGAAGTACATGCACAATAAATATCGATGAGATTTCGGATACCCGGCTTCTCATCACTGTAAGCAATGAATCCGTCAGAATCGGTTACTGCCTTCTTGAACTTACGCATAATCGTATCTTTGTCATCTAAAAGATAAATGCTTGCGTTCTGATTTTCATCTGACTTAGACATCTTTTTCATTGGATCTGCAAGACTCATAATACGTGCGCCCTGCTTTCCGACATAACCTTCAGGCACCGTAAATACATCTCCGTATACTCCATTAAAACGGTTCGCAATGTCTCGAGTAATTTCGAGATGCTGCATCTGATCCTTACCGACCGGAACAAGATCCGCCTGATAAAGTAAAATATCAGCAGCCATAAGCACAGGGTATGTGAACAGACCTGTGTTGATATTGTCAGCATGCTTTGCTGCTTTGTCTTTGAACTGTGTCATACGATTCATTTCACCCATATAAGTGTAGCAGTTTAGAATCCATGCAAGTTCTGCGTGAGCCGGCACATGTGACTGGAAGAAAATGCAATTCTTCTCAGGATCAAGACCTGCTGCAATATAAAGCTGTAAAAGTCTTCTTGCATTCTGACGAAATTCCGTCGGGTTCTGACGAACGGTAATGGAATGTAAATCCATAATACCGTAAAAACAATTAATGCCTTCTTTATCGCTTAAATTTACCCAGTTCTTTAATGCACCCAGATAATTACCAAGTGTAATCATACCAGTTGCCTGCATGCCGGATAACATCGTTTTCTTTCCATCTATCATGATTTCTTCCACCTTTCACACACGTATTTTTTATTGCAATGTGAATTTTATTGTTTGCTATATTGCGAATTAGTCATCTAATTCATCATCCATAGACATATTCATAACCTGACGTTTTCTTGCAAGTTCATCATTTGCAAGATACTCGTCGTATGTTGTCTGCTTGTCAATCAGTCCTGTATTGGTAAGCTCCATAATACGGTTCGCTGTCGTCTGTACGAACTGATGATCCTGACAAGAGAAAAGCACAACACCCGGGAACTTAATTAATCCATTATTAAGTGCCGTAATTGACTCCATATCAAGGTGGTTTGTAGGTTCATCCATAATAAGCACATTTGAAGCCATAATCATAAGCTTCGAAAGGAGACAACGTACCTTCTCACCACCGGACAATACCTTAACCTTCTTCACGCCGTCTTCGCCTGCAAAAAGCATACGTCCAAGGAATCCACGCACATACGTTGCATCCTTTTCCTCAGAGTACTGTGCCAGCCAGTCGGCGATTACGAGATCGTTATCAAATTCTTTTGTGTTATCCTTAGGGAAATAGCCCTGTGAAGTTGTAACACCCCACTTAAAGCTTCCTTCATCAGGCTCGAGCTCACCCGCCAGGATACGGAACAACGTTGTTGTTGCAATTGTGTTAGGACCAACGAATGCAATCTTGTCATCATGTCCTACGGTAAAGGAAATATTATCAAGAACCTTCACTCCGTCAATCGTCTTTGAAATATTGGAAACAGTAAGTACCTCATTACCAATCTCTCTTTTCGGTCTGAAATCAATATATGGATACTTACGGCTCGATGGCTTAATCTCGTCAAGTTCAATCTTCTCCAAAGCACGCTTACGTGATGTTGCCTGCTTTGACTTGGAAGCGTTTGCAGAGAATCGCTGAATGAACTCCTGCAACTCCTTAATCTTCTCTTCCTTCTTCTTGTTTGCTTCCTTCATCTGCTTAATCATAAGCTGACTGGACTCATACCAGAAGTCATAATTACCAGCATACAGCTGAATCTTCGCATAGTCAATATCTGCAATGTGAGTACATACTTTATTAAGGAAATAACGGTCATGTGATACAACAATTACTGTATTTTCAAAGTTGATTAAGAACTCCTCTAACCATGCAATCGCATCCAAATCCAAGTGGTTTGTCGGCTCATCCAATAAAAGTACATCCGGATTTCCGAACAATGCCTGTGCCAAAAGTACCTTCACCTTCAGTCCGCCGTCGAGCTCGCTCATCATTTTGTAATGGTTCTCTGTATCGACGCCGAGACCATTTAACAATGTAGCAGCATCCGCCTCAGCATTCCAGCCATCCATCTCAGCAAACTCGGCCTCCAGCTCTGATGCGCGAATACCGTCTTCATCTGAAAAGTCTTCCTTCATGTAAATGGCATCTTTCTCTTTCATAATCTCATAAAGACGCTTATTTCCCATAATTACAGTATCCAATACTGCAAACTCATCATATTTAAAGTGATCCTGTTGCAACACAGATAGTCTCTCGCCATCATTCATGATAACGTCACCATTTGTCGGCTCTAATTCACCGGACAAAATCTTAAGAAATGTAGACTTTCCGGCACCGTTTGCTCCGATTAAGCCGTAGCAATTGCCTTCCGTAAACTTGATGTTTACATCTTCAAATAACGCCTTTTTTCCAAGACGCAAGGTCACATTATTTGCACTAATCATCGTTTCTTTCCTTTCTACTCACACAAGTACATAATAAATCATCGTATAGTATATCAATCACACTCTATCGTGTCAAGATAGGCATCCCGGAACAATCAAAAAGAAAAAAGACTATGTGGAAGACGGACTGCATCGTCCCTCAACGCACATAGCCTTTTTTTGATTTGTCTTATAAATCTTTCACAATGGAATCGTAAAGATCTAATCTGCAATGCTCGTCCTCTGCAAAGTGTCTGCAATTAAGACAGCTCTTTGTATCAGAATCCACATTGCAAAAGCAATCCTTACGGTCCTTCTTGTCATAGGCGCTGCACTTTTGTGCAACTTCCTTATAAACCTCTGCTGTACTACGCATGGCATACTCCTCCTTAAACATCCGCTTTTGGGGTGTTTAATTGTAGTATGTACAAATATCCGTCTTTTATGCAAGGAACTAACCGTCGACTAATTCTGTCATACAAGTGATATGAAAGGCACCTGTATTCTTCCATGGCAGATATCGGCATGTATTATGCCAGCTGTCATAAAGCATGAGAAACGTGTAAGTTTTTCCTGTGCGATGATTCGTGTAATTTGCATAGCCAAATACCGCAACTGTATGGTCAAAGTAATAACCACTTGCAAGAGACAAAAGAAACGGTCTGTTTGCTTCAATAGTCTGTATTGCTCTCTTTCTCGTAATAAAATAACGGCAACACCCTTTTATCTTTCGATTCTTAAAAAACGTTTTGCAAAATAAATTCGCAAATCGACGATTCTTAAATACAGAAAGACCATGTTCTCCATCATAACCAAGCTTTTTGGCTAATTCTCTGATACTTCTGTATCGTTCTTCCACGTTCATAGATATTATTCCGTCAGTCTTTGATGCATAATACTGCGTTATATTACAAAGTGCAACAAGCGTACAATTATTCTTATCCGGAAAGCTACGACATATTGCATTTGAAACATTGGGAACTTTTTGCAAAGCAACCGTATAGCAATCATCTGCTTTCCCGATATTTTCATGTAAATAATCAATCGGATTTGTTATTTCTTTTGCACTTTTTTTAAATAATTTCATTTATTTTCCTCGAAAAACATATCAAAAGGTGTGCCAAATGACACACCTTTCTCGTGAATAAACAAATATAATTACATTGTTACCGTAACAAACTTACAAATAAATAATGCTGCGATAATCGTTACAACAATATCCTTCTTTGTGTACTTCTTTGTAAAGAGTGCGATGATTACATATGCAATAGCACCGATACCAATACCATTTGAAATAGAATATGTGAGAGGCATCATAATCATTGCAAGGAAGGCCGGAACCGCTGAAAGCATATCATCCATATCAACCTTAGCAAAGTTCTTAACCATAAGCACACCAACAAAAATCAAAGCAGGTGCTGTAGCACAACCGGGAACGATACTTGCAAGCGGACTTAAAAATAAGCAGATTGCGAAGCAAAGTGCTGTAATAACACTTGAGAAACCTGTTCTGCCGCCGGCACTTACACCGGAAGCAGACTCTACGAATGTAGTACATGTAGAGGTACCAAGTAAAGCACCGGAAACAGTACCGATCGAATCACAAAGCATTGACTTGTCTAAGTTGATTGGGTCTCCGTTTTCATCAAGCATATTTGCCTGAGAAGCTGTACCATATACTGTTCCGATTGTATCGAACATATCTACAAGACAAAAAGCGATGATTAACATAATCGCTGAGAATACACCACCAACATAGGAACTGTTAAAGGCAGCATCCCATGCATCTCCATTGAATAAACCAAGGAAACCAACCTCGCCGAAATCCTTAAATGACTGACCAATACCGCTTACGTCAAAGTCAGGAGTCTGACCCATAAATACCCAATAGAGAATTGTCGAAATAACAATACCAATAATTACACTTGCCTTAATACCATACTTCGAAAGAATAGCAATAACCAATATACCGATTAATGCCACAAGTACAGGAACAATTATGTGCCAAGCCTCTGTCGAAGTAATGGCACCATCCTTAGCAGCCTGAATCCTTCCGTGGAAATCGAAGAACTGCACAAATGTGTAAGGATTGTCCTCAATAATGCCGGCATTCTTAAAACCGATTAATGCGATAAAAAGACCAATACCTGCTGAAATAGACTTTTTCAGGCAGTCCGGCATTGCCTTTGCAATGTATGCTCTAAGACCGGTAACAGAAAGTATTAAGAATACAAGTCCTGAAATGAAAATGATAACAAGACCTGCCTGATATCCGGTCGTAACGTTTGCGCCTGCAAAGAACGCTCCGGATACGAAAATCGTACAGAAGAATGAATTAAGACCCATGCCGCAAGCCTGTGCAAAAGGCATGTTAGCAATAAAGGCCATCATCAATGTACCAATAATTGCAACGAGAATAGAAGCAATATATACAGAATTCCAGATTTTACCCATCTCTGCTGCGTCTGCTCCAAGTGCCACTAACCATCCGTTAGCACCCTCTGCTGCAACCTGATTCGGATTAACGAAAACAATGTAAGCCATTGCGAAGAATGTTGTAATACCCGCAAAGATCTCTGTTTTAACCGTTGATCCTCTTTCTTTAATTTTGAACATGTTTTCCACGCTCTCGTCCTCCTTTGACTTATTTTATTTGTTTATTCACCCTTTGTTCTTGGAACAAAGATACGTGACGATGTTGTATCTGCATCCGAATGCTGGTTTTCCATTGCCTGTTTGCAGAAATAGCTTTGTGCAGATAATTTCTCTCTTCCACGAAGGTCAATCTTTGCATAGGTGCCATCTGGCTGCATAATATGTGCCTTCAAAGTATCTGCTAACTGAATATTTAATATGTCAATTACGCGTTTCTTGAGATCCTCATCCTCTACCGGGAAGGTAATTTCGACACGCTTATCAAGGTTTCTTGGCATCCAGTCTGCACTGCCCATATAAACATCTTCAAATCCATCATTGTAGAAATAGAAAATTCTTGCATGCTCAAGGAAGTTTCCAACAATGGAACGAACAGTAATATTCTCCGATAATCCCTTCACGCCTGCCTTCAGACAACAAATGCCTCGAATAATAAGTTCAATCTGAACACCGGCACAAGATGCCTCATAAAGTGCCCTGATAATCATTGGATCACAAAGAGAATTCATCTTCGCTACTATGCGCGCCTTCTTGCCGTTTGCAGCATTCTCTGTTTCTCTCTTTATCATGGCAAGGAAACGGTTTTTCATCCAAATCGGTGCCACAAGAAGCTTATTCCAAGATGGCGGTTCGGAATAACCTGACAACATATTAAATACTGCCGTTGCATCCTCTCCAATCGAATCCGAAGCGGTAAGCATACCTGTATCCGTGTATAATCGCGCTGTAATATCATTATAATTACCTGTACCAAGATGTACATATCGCTTAATGCCCGACTCTTCCTTTCGAACAATAAGTGCTATTTTTGAATGCGTCTTCAGGCCAACCAAGCCATAAATAACGTGGCATCCGGCTTTTTCCAGTTTCCGTGCCCAGTTAATATTATTTTCCTCATCGAAACGGGCCTTAAGCTCAACAAGTACAGTAACCTGCTTGCCCTTTTCAGCTGCAAGTGCAAGTGCTGCGACGATTGGAGAATTTCCGCTGACGCGATATAATGTCTGTTTGATCGCCAGAACATTTGGATCAATTGCCGCCTGCTTAATCAGCTCGATAACCGGTGTAAATTCATCGTATGGATGATGAAGCAAAATATCCTTCTTCTTGATCTGGTCAAAAATATTCTCATCCAAATCAAGCCCTTTCACAGGCTGTGGTGTATACTTTTTGTTCTTTAAATGATCAAATCCGGAAAGGCCTCGGACTTTTGAAAGGAATGTCAAATCAAGCGGACCATTCACATAATAAACAGCCTCGGAAGAAACCTGCAGCTGCTTCTTCAATTCTTTCAACAGATGCTTATCGATATCCGCATCCACCTCAAGCTTGATAACTTCACCCCAGGCACGCTTTTTAATCTGCTTTTCAATCTCCTTTAACAAATCAGCAGCGTCATCCTCATCGATTGCAAGATCTGCATTACGCATAATTCGATATGCATGTGCACAGACAATCTCATAATTAAGAAATAATTTGTTGAGATTTTTCTTGATAATTTCTTCGAGCAAAATGATTTCCCGAACGTCTCCTTCAACAGGAAGTTCAACAACTCTTGCAAGGACAGATGGCACCTGAACGGTTGCAATATCAATAACATCCTTCTTTTTGTCATGAATTAATGCTCCGATATTCAGGGATTTGTTGCTAATAAGTGGAAATGGTCTTGACGAATCAACCGCCATAGGTGTAAGTACCGGATAAACTTCCTTCTCAAAATATTTATCCACGAATTTTGCCTGTCGTTCGGTCAAATCCGCATAGCTTTTTACAAGCTTAAGTCCTTCCTTCTCAAGTGCAGGAATCAAAGAACGATTCAGTGTATTGTACTGTGCATTTTGCATATTCTTTGTCTCCGGAATAATAAGGTCCAGCTGCTCCTGCGGAGTAAGTCCTGCGATATCCTTCTTTTTAACACCTGCATGTACAAGATCAATCAACGATGCAACACGCACCATAAAAAATTCTGATAAATTTGATTCGGTAATGCTAAGGAAATTCAAACGTTCAAAAAGCGGAATCGTCTTATCCTTTGCTTCATCTAAAATTCGATAATTAAACTGGAGCCAGCTCATCTCACGGTTATAATAATTTTCAGGTTTTTCAAAAAATTTTTTATCCATTCCCACTTACACTCCCCTTCTCTGTCTAAGTACAGGTCTTATTCCATAGACATCCTCAAAGAAATCTGCTCTTGACTCAAATAATCCGGCCTCCAGCGAAATGTCCTCATAAGTATCTGCAAAAACAATCATGCTGTCATCCTTTATGGAAATTGATATGTCATCTATTTTTTGCAAATGACTCTTATCTAGAATATTGGCAATTCTTAAAATGGCTGCTAGCTTGGCGATGACGAGATAATCTGCCCCGTCAAGCTCTGAAGAAATCAAATTTCGATCCGGTAAATATAACATGTTATATTTTACGATATTCGCAACTTCCATACGCTCCTTGTGCGAAAGACCTAATATCTCTGTATTTGCAACAATATAATAGGAATTCATAGCTCCATTATTCATGTTAATAAAATTGCCGCATTCATGTAAAATGGCTGAAATCTGCAGCTGGAGTCTCTCAATCTTACCCAGACCATGAATCTTCTTTAAGCTGTCAAAAATCTTAAGTGCAAAATCTGACGTACGGTCTACATGACTGCGATTACATTTGTATCGTTTTCCAATGCTGTAAGCAGATGCAAGTATATCCTCTGTGAAGTCATGTCCAAATACAACACGGCTTCCTTCGTCCATAAATGCAGCTGTAATACCATCGCAAAAGTCAACCTTTGGAACATAAATATCCTCTGCCTTGCAATTATTGAGGAATGATTTGTAAATAAAAATAGTTGGCAGCATCAAGGTTGCTCTCTCATACGGAATACCATAGCGCTCTGCTAAATCCTGCGGAGAAAGATTAACAATTCGCTCATAAATCGCATCAAACTGTTTCTGTGTAATAATCTCATCTACGTCGAAATCAATACTAAGCCTCTTAATCGGCTCAACAACCTCACCTACGGCTATTATATTTTTAATTTCCTTATCATTGAGGTAGAGATTACGGAAGGTAACGATATCACTCTCTACATATTCGGCAAGAAGCTGGTCTAACCGTCCTGTCTGTCTGCCGATAATTGACAGATAATCTCGGATACGGACAGCTCCGATTGGTATATTTTCTGTGATAGAAAGATTATTTTTATCAAATAATGAAACCTGAACACTACCTGCACCTACATCAACAAATGCTGTATTCTTGCTCACAACCTGATGAAAATTCTCATATTTTGCAACAAGTCCCTTGAAATTCATATAACGCTGTTCCGAGTTACTTAAAACCCGAACGGTAAGTCCTGCATTTCGTTTAATCGTATCAATGATAAATTCTGTGTTTTCTGCTTCTCGAATCGCGCTTGTCGCATATGCACGATAATCGACAATCTGATATTCATGCATCTTTTTTCTGAACTCGTTCAATATATTGCAAACCTGACGAATAGATGCAGCACTCAATGACCCCTTGCTGTAGGTATCTTTGCCAAGCTCTATAATCTTGCTCACACCATCTATTTGTTTGAATGATTTCTTACCATTAATCTCATAGATTTTCATAGCAACTTCGCTTGAGCCAACATAAATTGCTGCAAATAGTTTGTATGCCATATTTTCACCTCCGAATCAAACTTTAACGTGCATCTGAATATGTGTCAAAATAGTTATATTTCTGTTTGCTTTAACTGTTCTAATAATTCAAGTACTGTGCGATTAAATCCCGGATGGTATGCATATGGCGCAATCTCGCAAAGCGGCTCTAAAACAAATGTACGCTTTGCCATCTCCACATGCGGTATCTTAAGTGTTTCTTCCATGATAATTGCTCTGTCATATAATAAAATATCAATATCCAGCGTACGTGGTCCCCAATGAATCAATCGCTTACGTCCTGCACCCGCTTCAATATCGTGAATGACAGCCAGAAGCTCTTCGGGTGTATATAATGTTTCAATCTCAAGACATCCATTTAAAAAATCATCCTGCTCCACATCACCATACGGCTCTGTCACAATGTAAGAGGAAACCTTATTCACTGTTACATAATCATCTTTACCAAGCTGGTCCACTGCGTAATCCAAATACCCTTCCTTATCCCCGAGGTTTGAACCAATACCAAGATATGCAATATGCTTCTTACGGGTTATCTCAACACGAACCATATCAAATGTCATTGGAATTGGTGCCTGCGGTTTACCAATGGAAACCGTAACAGATTTAACCTTATTGTATTTTAATAGAATCGCACTTGCGATATTTTCAGCGGCAGACTCGATCAAATTATATTTTTCGTCCGTCATGACGTTCCTGATGTCTTCGCATACATTTGCATAGTTAACGGTTGCCTCAAGGTCATCTGTAAGTCCTGCATCCCGAAGATCCACCATTAATTCTACAGTTACAAGAAACGGCTGTCCGTTGCGCTTTTCAAAATCCAAAACTCCATGATATGCAAATATTTCTAAGTCTTTTATAATTATTTTGTCCATACCGCATCCCTCATATCATTCAAATGAATCAACTTCTTGTAATCGCATCCGTCATCTTTAATGCACGGGCATTTGCCTGCACATCATGTACACGGAAAAAAGAGCATCCCTTCATATGACCAATTACGGATGTTGCAATTGTACCTTCCTCTCTCTCATTAACAGGAAGATTTAATACATTCCCAATCATAGATTTACGTGAGGTGCCGAGCAATACCGGATAGCCAAGTGCCACCAGCTCTTCTAAATGATTCATCATAATTAGATTTTGTGTCGTGTCCTTTGCAAAACCTATACCCGGATCGAGCATAATCTTATCGTCCGCAACACCTGCCTGCTTTGCTATTGCAATACATTCCTCCATGTCTGCAAGAACATCCGAAACAAAGTTGTTGTAATTTGTGTCATGGCGATTGTGCATGAGACAACAGGCAACATTATGCTTTGCAACAAGACCTGCCATACGGTCATCCCATTTAAACCCCCAAATATCATTTATCATATCCGCACCTGCAAGGACTCCAGCCTGTGCGACCTCGTATTTGTAAGTATCAAGCGATACAGGTACATTAAATTTTTCTTTGATTGCTTCTATCACAAAACACGTTCTTTCGATTTCTTCGGATACACTGATTTTTTGATGTCCGGGTCTTGTTGATTCTCCACCGACATCTACAATATCAACACCTTGACCGATCATTTCTTCTACATGCCTGAGTGCCGCGTCAATATGATTGTAGCGGCCACCATCCGAGAATGAATCCGGTGTGACATTTAAAATGCCCATAATATATGGTCTTTCCCCAACGGAAAACGTTTTATTACCAATCTGCATAACCTGCATGATATTCCCCCCTATAGTATTACTGTCTTATTTTTCATCTGTTCCGGCCAATAGCAGGAATCAATCGCATCACAAGAAAAGCATTTACGTGAATATTTGTCAGCTTTTTGCAAAAGCTTCTCAAGCATTTTTGCATCCGTATGAGAATTAGCCCGTTTATGATACAAAATCGCTGTACATATTTCCTCTGTTTCATCCTCTGAAAAGTAAGAATCCGCAAGAATCTGTCTTGCAAGTCCAACACCCGCTTCTTCGTGTGACGTGCCTTCCGTATATTCCTTGCTTCGACCAATATCATGCAAAAAAGCAGCCGCATAAATCACATCTTTTTCCAGTGTACAACATGCTTCTTTGCTCATAATATAACATATTCTGGCAACATCCAGACAATGATCAAACCCATGCTTGCAATATATGCGATGTTCCTCTGCTTCTTCGATTATCTTCATTGCCTCAACAAACAATGGATGATGCATGATCATATCAATGCGATTATTGATTTCCATAGAAATACTCCTACACTAAATCGATTTGATTAAATAATCTGACAAAAATGATAACGAACCACATACCAAAATGACATCATCCTCGGAACGAATTTGCGCTTTGGCAAGTTCCATTGCCGCCGCACTATCATCTGCTGTCGCACAAATAATGCCTTGTTCACGAAGAAGACCGGCCAATATGTCTTTATCAAGTCCTCTTTGTGTTGGCGGAGTAATTGTCACTGCATAATCCATTGTATCGGAAAGCAATAAAATCATCTTGTCATATTCCTTATCCTTCAATACTCCTATTATATAAATAATCTTACGTTTTGTAAAATATTTATTCACCATTTTTCGCAAGTATTTCCATGCATCCTCATTATGTGCACCATCCACATATATTAGCGGTTTATCACTTACCTTTGTCATTCGTCCGACCCACTTGGTTTTGCGCAATCCATTTGCAATATGCTGCTTATTTACTCCACGAATACCCTTTACAACTTCAATCGCCGTAATCGCATTCATAATCTGATGTTCGCCCAATAATGATATTTCATAAGCTTGTCCTCTGTAGCAAAATCTTGTTACCTCCAGACTCATATCAACATTTGAAACCATTGAATCATCCGCACAACAAAAATCTGTCTGTAAAATGTCGCATGTATCCGTCAGTATCTTGATCACCTCTGCCTTCTGCGGTGCAGATACACAACGGCTGTTCGGCTTGATTATTCCTGCCTTTTGGGTTGCAATTTCTGTGAGTGTATTACCGAGAAATTCCATATGATCCATACTGATTGAGGCAAAAACAGAACAGACCGGATGTGCAATTACATTTGTCGCATCTGTAATTCCACCCATTCCGCACTCAATTAATGCATAATCAACCTTCCGCTCCTTAAAATACAAAAAGGCAACCGCCGTCTCAATTTCAAATGCTGTAGGACACCCTTTGTCCTCTGCCTCCATCCGGTCCGCCTGGAAACGAACCTTCTCAAGCAGACAGCAAAACGTATCCTTATCCATATTCACACGATTAATCTGAAAGCGCTCCAAATAATCAAGAATTGTCGGTGAAATATATCGTCCAACCGAGTAACCTGCCTCCATCAGAATTTCCTGCACAAAAGAAAAAACAGACCCTTTGCCATTGGTACCCGCGATGTGCAAACATTTGCAATCATCCTGCGGATTCCCAAGTCTACGCAAAAGCTCTGTTATAGTATCTGTTCCCGGTCTTGTACCGAGTCTGTTTTTGTTATGAATATAATCCATTGCCATATTGTAATTCATATAATCATCCTGCCTTATTCCCGTTCCGGCTTCTTCGCCTTCACATGTTGAATCGGTATTGTATCTGAATCGATAGGGCAAATTTCATAACCTTCTGTTTTTAACATTGTAATTAGATCCTGCAATCCTTCAATGGTAGCCGGATTTTTTTCTAAATCATGTAACAAAACGATGGAATCACCTTCGTTGCTTCGAACATAGCCCATGACCGTTTCATTTAATACCTCTTTGGTAAGTGTACCATCTACAGCGTCTCCCGACAAGGCATTCCAATCATAATATGTAATTCCTTCGCTCCCTAAATATTCAATTAACGCTTGCATGCTCACAGCACTGACTGTATTTGAGCTTCCGCCGGGGAATCGATAGTAAATGCTGTCAACACCGGTTTGCTCATAAAGAAAATCGTGAATCGCCGTCACATCTTCTTTAAATGAATCCAAATCTGCATAAATCTCACCATAAACATGCGTATAGGAATGCATACCTAATGTATGACCTTCCTCCACAATTTGCTTATAAGCCGGCCAAGTTGATGTATCCGGATTATAAACGCAGAAAAATGTAGCCTTTACATCATTTTCCCTCAAAATCCGAAGCAATTCACCGGTATGTGTAGAAGGTCCGTCATCAAAGGTCAGATAGACCTTTTTTCCATTACTAAAGGTTTTCGTCATGGAGCCTGACGCTTCTTCACTCGCCGCTTCCTCATTCGTCGCTTCTGCATCTGTTGCCGTCGCAACACCATCAGCCTGACCAAGATTCTGATTCTCTCCCAAATCACTCTTTCCTAAATTATCGTACGCACTATAATCAAGCGCCGCCAAATCTTCAGTCGTTTCGTCCGGAAGCTCAATATTTCCTTTGGATTGCTGCATGGAATCGTTCAGACGATCAATTTTTCGCTCCAAACTGTTCATCCGAAGTAAAAGATACATACAAAAGATGACCGGTACGGCAAACATAATCAAAAAAAGGATAAAAAGCATCTTTTTGATATTATTCACATTTTTTCGATTGTATGATTTTTCCTCACTCATAATTAACCCTTTACAAATCCACATATTGTGGTATAATACATGCATAATACAAATTATCTGTTACAGCCTTGGGACATTCCCCAAAAAAAGGCTGTATTTTTCATTGTATAAATTCTAATAATTTTTGTCAAGTTTCTTTTTACCAATCTCCCATCATTTTTTCACTTTTCCTGCGATTCTATTCCGCGATTTGCAACAGAAAAAAAGATGGTTTCATGTCCTGACATCTAATAAAATATATGGGTTAATTCACACAATCATGTCAACAAGAACAAAAGAATTGTCAAAGATCCGTCAGCACAATCTTTTTACATTTTGAAGTTTTCTCCAAGCTTATTCATCATTGCATCATATTGCACATACATCCGTTGTACACTATTTTCGAGCAAATAGTAATGCATAATATAGGGAATTAACAAAACCATAAATGCCGCCATCAAAATAAGCAGCATTATTTGCTCTGTAAAACAAAATGACAGCATACAAAGTAACGTACAAATAGCAAACAATACCATAACAATCAAATGCACCGTACGCTCATGTGCATAAAAGCCAATCTGTACAAGATGTTTTTTTCTCTCCTCTTCCCAATCCTGATTGTCTTTTTGTAATAGTTCATCAACGTAAGCAAGATATGCCAGTATTCTCTTTTTCATAACGAATCATCTCCAAAGTATATTCTATTTCCGTTATACTTCTTTTATATAGAAAATTCAATCAATATTTCACAAACATTTCCTAAATATAACATAGTCACAACCGGAATTTCGTGCTATAATTTCTTTATTATTTTTTTCGGAGGATGAATATGCCTAATAACAGTAACAACAATAATGATGATGAATACGAAAAGTATTGTTATCTGTGCCGCCGTCCCGAAAGCCAGGCTGGCCCATTTGTAACTTTACCAAACAATATACATATTTGTAATGACTGTATGCAAAAGAGCTTTGATACAATCAATTCCAGCAATATGCCTTTTATGGATTTTTCAAAGATGCCGAACATCAACATGTCACAATTCATGCCATTCGACGACATTCCGCAGTCACAAAAGGTAAAGAAAAAGAAGAAAAAAGAAAAGACCGAAGAAGTGCCATTGACATTGGAAAACATTCCTGCCCCTCATAAAATCAAAGCAATGCTTGACGAATATGTCATCGGTCAGGAATATGCAAAGAAAGCGATTTCTGTTGCAGTATACAACCACTACAAACGTGTAATTACAAACTCAATGGATGACATTGAAATCGAGAAATCAAACATGCTTATGTTAGGTCCTACAGGTTGTGGTAAGACTTATCTTGTAAAAACGATTGCCCGTCTTCTCAATGTTCCGCTTGCTATTACGGATGCTACAACGCTTACCGAAGCAGGCTACATCGGTGATGACGTAGAGAGTATTCTCTCAAAGCTTCTTGCTGTCGCCGATAACGACGTTGAAAAAGCCGAGCGCGGTATCGTTTTCATTGATGAGATTGACAAAATTGCTAAAAAGAAAGAAACCCACAGCCGTGATGTCAGCGGCGAATCCGTCCAGCAGGGACTTCTTAAGATTCTCGAAGGCTCTGACGTTGAAGTTCCGGTAGGTTCCGGCAGCAAAAATGCCATGACACCAATGACGACCATGAACACCCGTAATATTTTATTTATTTGTGGTGGTGCTTTCCCTGAGATTGAATCAATTATCAAGGCTCGATTGAACAAGCAGTCTTCCATGGGCTTTAATGCAGACCTCAAGGACAAATATGATAACGATACAAACCTTATCAAAGAGGTTACAACGGATGACCTTCGCGACTTCGGAATGATTCCCGAATTTATCGGTCGTCTTCCGGTGCTTTTCACATTAGATGCCCTTGATAAAGATATGTATATTCGAATTTTGAAGGAACCTAAAAATGCTATTTTGAAACAGTATCAGAAGCTTCTCGCATTAGACGAAGTCGATCTTAAGTTCGACGACAGCGCTTATGAGGCAATCGCCGATCTTGCACTTCAAAAGAAAACCGGAGCCCGTGCACTACGTGCAATCATCGAAAAATTCATGCTCGATATCATGTACGAAATACCGCGTGATGACAGCATTGGCCGCGTCACAATTACGGGCGATTACATTAATGGCAAGGGTGCACCGGTTATTGAACTTCGTGGTGCAGACTTGTAGGAGTAAATTATGAAACCTGAAATCATTGCACATCGCGGTGCCTCCTTTCTTGCAACGCATGAGAACACATTAGAATCGTTCCAGCTTGCAATTGATATCGGTGCCGACTATGTCGAATTTGATATTAGACAGACAATCGATCACTGCCTTATTATTTTCCACGATTCAAGCTTTGAAGGTACAGAAATTGCATCTGTGACCTACGAGGAGCTTTGTCGCCAAACCGAAAAACGAGGTTTCAAGCCTCCGCTTCTCGTGGACGTACTTAAGCTTTGCCAAGGAAAAATCAAGCTTGATATTGAGCTAAAGGAAACGGGCTACGAAAGCAGTGTTGTTGAAATCGTCAAAGAATTCTTCGACTACGACATGTTTTCTATCAAATCTTTCCTTGACACATCGGTTTTGCGCGTAAAGACCATCGACTCACGTATTACAACCGGTCTTTTGCTTGGTTATCCGAATGGAACGCTCAAACGTCGCATACACGAATACTTCCCTGAACGTCGTATTCGGATTTGTCGTGCCGATTTCGTATCACCGCACTATCAGCTTGCGACAAGAGAATTTATTCATCGTATGCATGCACGCCATCGCAAGGTTTATATTTGGACGGTTGATGATGCTACGCTTATGGGTAAGTTCATCAGACGTGGCGTTGATGGCATTATAACGAATAAACCGGATGCAGGTATTTTTATCCGAAAAGGATTTTCAGTATAATAGAAAGGGCGCATAGTCTCTATGCGAAGGAAAAACAAAATGAATTACAAAGTTGGTTTTATTGGTTGCGGCAACATGGCTTCCGCTATCATCGGGGGATTAATCAAAAACACACCTGTGACTCCCAATCAAATAATTGCAGCAGACGCATTTGAAGCTGCCATTACGAGAGCAAAAGACAATTTCGGTATTTCAGTAACGACAGACAACAAGACTGTAGCTACAAACTGTGAAATTCTATTTCTCTCCGTAAAGCCTCAATACTATGAGACAGTCATTTCAGAAATTAAAGACGTGCTTTCACCGGACCAGGTAATCGTTACAATTGCTCCCGGCAAAACACTTTCCTGGCTTGCCGAGCGACTTGGTTCCAACATCAAAATCGTTCGTACGATGCCAAACACACCGGCTCTCGTCGGCGAAGGTATTACAGGCGTATGCAAGAACGAACTCGTTACAGATGACGAATTTGAGCACGTTATGAGTCTTATCTCAGGTTTCGGTCTGGCGGAAGCAATCCCTGAATCGCTCATGGATGTCTGCGTATCTGTTAGCGGAAGTTCTCCAGCTTATGTATTCATGTTCATCGAAGCAATGGCAGATGCTGCAGTACATGACGGCATGCCTCGCGCGCAAGCCTATCGTTTTGCTGCCCAAGCAGTTCTCGGTAGTGCAAAAATGGTTCTGGAAACCGGAAAGCACCCCGGTGAGCTTAAAGACATGGTCTGCTCTCCTGCCGGCACAACAATCGAAGCGGTTCGTGTTCTCGAACAAACCGGCTTCCGCAGCAGTGTTATGGAAGCTATGGCTGCCTGTACAGCAAAGTGTCGTGGCTTATAAACCGGATTCATCATACAAAAAAGAAGCTATTCCCATCGGGATAGCTTCTTTTTGTATGTACTGATAGAAATAAAGTCAGATTAGAATGCAAATGAACCTTCCTCGCCATCAGCTGTGAAGTATACCATACCTGTCTCCGGCTGATAATAAACGTTAAGCTCCTTAATTGACTTCTTACCACTTACTTCTGTTGCCTTTGCTACGATATCAGCTGTGTCTACCTGACCACCTGCAAACTCGATAACAACCTTAGTTGCAGAAGTTGCCTTCTTAGCAGGAGCTGCCTTCTTAGCAGGAGCCTTCTTTGCTGCTTCTTTCTTTGCAGGAGCTGCCTTTGGAGCTGCTTCTTTCTTTGCCTCAGCCTTTGGTGCCTCTGCTTTCTTTGCAGGAGCCTTCTTAGCTGTTTCTTTCTTTGCCTCAGCCTTTGGTGCCTCTGCCTTCTTTGCAGGAGCTGCCTTTGGTGCTGCTTCCTTCTTATCTGCTTCTACTTTTGCCATAACTGAATCTACTGTTGCCTTTTTTACTGCCATCTTAACATTCCTCCGTAAAATAGAAATCTATACTATATTATGTCAATTCCATCGTTGCATAACAGATATTAACCTTTTTTCGTTGGTTTTGCAAGTTTTTGAGCAATTTTCTATTATTTTTACAATGGAAATGAGCAATTTTGGAAAAACTAATGCATATTGCACAATAATAAATGATTGTTTTTACGCTTTCAAGCGAATGCTTATTTCACCTGTTGAAAGCCATTCTGTCGAATGATCGTCATATTCTACAAGCAAATGACACAAATCATCTATGTCAATTGCCATTGCTTCTCTTGTTTTATCTGTTTTTATAACAGATATTTTTTTGCCTAAAACAAGACTTCTCTTTCTATATTCTTCGACGAATTTTTTCTCACGAAAATTCATATAATAATATGCATACCGGTTTAATACTTCTGCAAGTATTTTATTCTTGATATTCCCTTCCTGCGTGCCAAATACTGCTCCTGCAATCTTGTCAACGTCCTTCCCAAAGCCGTCACCCGGCTGATATAAATTAATACCAATACCGACGATCACATATTCGGGCTCCAGATTTTCGACAGAAAAGGAAGCCTGTGTGAGTATTCCGCAAACCTTGCGCGTCCCAATGAATACATCATTCACCCACTTGATTTTCGGCTTGTCATCCGAGTATTTCTCGATTGCCTCGCAAACAGCAACCGCTGCAATTGCAGTGAGAAGTGTTATCTCACGATTATCGAATTTCGGCTTTAACAAAATGCTGAAATAAATTCCTGTGTCCTTCGGTGATACAAAGGTTCTGCCCAAACGACCCATGCCGTTTGTCTGTTCTGAAGCAGCAATCACCAACCCTTCCGCCTCATGTGAACGTTCTTTCAGGAGCAAATTTGTAGAAGTAACTGTTTTGTACACTTCAAGATTGTAAAAATCTTTGTTTATTATATATTGTTCAATGCCTTGTTTCGAAAGAATATCTGTATCCTGCGAAAGCTGATAACCTTTGTTGTTAATCCCTTCAATCGAAAAGCCCTCATCCTGTAAGCGTTTAATTGCCTTCCAGACTGCTGCACGACTTACATCAATTTGTTTTGCAATCTGTTCGCCGGAAATATACGTTCCCCTGTTTTCTTCAAGAAGTGAAAGTACACGATCTTTTACTGCCATTCCATACCTCATAATCTCATGCAACAAATATCCCTCAAAGTCCACATACCTTATATCAAACTATAAGCAATAAGCCAATCATCCTATGTTTCCTTCACTTCGTCAACCGATGTTCCAAGCTTGTAAGCAAGAAGTGACAATACAAGAGAAATACCCATACCTGTAATCGGAAGGTATATAAGCTCCTTCCATATGTATGTATTCAGTGCTCCGCAAAGGCCACCACAGACAACTGCAGCAATCCAAACAGGTACACAAAGCTTTTTCTTCCTGCATGTCAAAAGTGCTACAAACAATGGGCAAACAATACCCGGAGCATAAACAGAGTAAGCACCTGTCAGCATAACGATAATATCGCCTTTAAAAAATGCGATTCCTACTGCAATTGCACCTATAATTCCGGTCCAAATACGAAGCTCGGATACTTTGTTACGTTTTAGTACATCATGTTCCAATATTGATGCCAGATTGACAAGACAAGTGTCTGCTGACGAAAGAAGTGTCGATAACAAACCTACCGCAAGCAAAGTACCAATCGGCATCGGCAACACGTCATTAATAATATAAAGCAACGGATTTTGTCCGTCAAGTTCTTTCACGTTTCCAACAATCCACATGCCAATCATAACAATCATAATGCTAAATACAAATAAGGAAACGGCTGCAATTTTCGAAGAACGTTTTGCAGTTTTCCCATCCTTTGCAACAAGTGTTCTTGAAATAACGTCAGGACCAAGCAAATAGGTTCCGCCCACAATAAAAAGCTGAATCAGTAAATCCTTAAGCTTGTAGCTGCTGTTTAAGAGTTCTATATTATCGGTAACAACACTGTTGTCACCTTTTGCAAAAAAGAACAGATAGACAAAGGTCGCAAGAAATGCACTTGCAATAATAATGAATTGAAGTGCATCCGTCTTAATTACGGAAAGCTGACCACCGATAATCGTATAGAGAATAACTGCGATGGCTACGATTAACATGAGCGTCTTATTATTTTCTTTTCCCGTTACAAGGGCAAGAATTGATGACATCGCAAGAATCTGAGAAGCAACAATACCGGGCCATGATATAATGATAATCAAAGCAACGATTGATGAACCTGTTTTTCCAACAAGCTTTTGAACTAAATCCGGCAAAGTGTCTGCATTGAAGCCTCGCACACGTTCAGACAATAATACAGACTGTAAAATCAATCCAATAGATCCTACCGCAAGCCACCAAAAAGCAGGGAACCCAATGCTTGTCACTCTTCCCATTATTCCAATCGTTGCAGAAGCACCAATCATTGTTGCCATTAGCGACAGAACAACAAACACACCGGACTGTTTTTTACCTGCCACAGCATAATCCTCAAAATTTTTCACCTTAAAACAGTCGACAATACCAATCACCAACAATAAAATTACATATAAAATTACAAATGCTAACATATCCTCTTCCTCTTTATTTTTACTTGAACGTCCTATATTACGATAATACAAAAAAATAAGAATGTCAACCAATATTTCAATTCGGTTTACATTCTTATTTTTTAAAATAGCACTACATTTATAGACATGCTCCGTTCGACTCGATAACCTTCTTGTACCAGTCAAACGATTTCTTCTTTGTACGCTTCAGCGTACCATTACCGTCATTATCCTTATCGACATATACAAAGCCGTATCGTTTCTTCATCTCACCGGTCGAAGCAGACACAAGATCAATACAACCCCACATTGTATATCCGAGGAGTTCCACACCATCTAAAACGACAGCATCAATCATAGCTGCTATATGATCACGCATATACTCAATACGATAATCATCCTCGACATAACCATTTTCATCCGGAACATCAACAGCTCCAAGACCATTTTCCACTACGAAAAGCGGTTTCTGATAGCGATCGTACATAGAATTAAGCGTAATGCGAAGTCCAAGCGGATCAATCTGCCATCCCCACTCACTTGCCTTCAGGTAAGGATTTCGAATCGAACCTATCATATTGCCATCTGCTGCCGCAGTAACATTCGGATCCGCACTTGTAAGACGTGACGCATAATATGAAAATGATATAAAATCAACTGTATTTTCCTTCAAAATCGTTTCATCCTCCGGAGCAATCTCCAACGAGATTCCCTCACGCTCAAAAAATTTCTTTGCATAATTCGGGTATTCTCCGCGAGACTGAACATCAATAAAGAAATAATTTTCGCGATCCTTCTCGATTGACTTCCAGACATCCGAAGGTGCACATGTATTCGCATAGGTATTTCCTGCGGCAAGCATACAGCCTATCATCATATTCGGATCAATCTCATGTGCAAGCTTTGTCGCAAGTGCACTTGCAACAAGCTCATGGTGTGCTGCCTGATACTTCACCTGAATTTCGTTTTCCCCTTCCTCGAAGCAAATTCCTGCACCCATAAATGGCATATGCATCAAAACATTAATTTCATTAAAAGTAAGCCAATATTTGACCTTTCCTTTATAGCGGTTAAAAATCGCCTTACAATAGTTCAGGTAAAAGTCAATCATCTTACGGTTGCGCCATGAACCATAATGCTCAATTAAATGCATCGGACAATCAAAGTGAACAATCGTAACAAGCGGCTCAATACCATACTTCAAGCATTCATCAATCAAACAATCATAGAACTTAAGGCCTTCCTCGTTCGGTTCTGTCTCATCCCCTTTAGGGAAAATACGAGACCAGGCCACCGAAAATCTGTAGCACTTAAATCCCATATCGGCAAGCAGCTTAATGTCCTCCTTGTATGTATGATACATATCAATGGCTTGATGGCTTGGGTAATAATGCTCATCATCACAAGTAAACATTTTAAGCTTACCTGTTGCAACTGCAAAACGGTCCGGACCAGCCGGAATCACATCAACATTCGCAAGTCCGCGTCCACCTTCCAGATAACCGCCTTCACACTGATTAGCGGCCGTTGCACCTCCCCATAAAAAACCATCCGGCATCTTTTTCATCCTGTCAACCTCCTAATATCATTTAAATATGAATGCTCTCTGTCCAGTCGTCCTCATCGAAGGCGATATCATTATATTCTGATTTTAATGCCATATTTCCATCAAAATATGTAAGATAATCCTGTTCCTCTTCCGCATCAAACGGCTTGCTCGTAAGCACATCTCCAAGCTTTTTCACCGGTGCCCACCAGTTCGTTGTAGCACGCTCCGCTATCGGAACATCCTTACGACGTTTTTTCACTAAGTTTCCCTTTTTATCCAAAAATTCAGCCATTATCTCCATATCGCGTTCAAAGTGCGAACCACGATATTCAAAGGTCATAAAAATCAAATCATTTAATGCAAAATACTGCTGATTTCGAACTCCGCACATCCAAAGTGTTTTTGCAGTCTCATCATCCAGATTAAGAGCGCCCTCCAAAAAAGCCTTACGCTCCGACTCAACAATATACATTATTTCTGCTACTCTTTTTTTCATAACATCCTCCGTTTCTGTATAGAATAAAAACTATAATGCCTTCTCCGCATCTTCCAGACTGTTATAGCCATATAGCTTTGCCGTATTCTGCATTGTCAAATATGCAAGATTCTGATTATTTTTTGCAAGGGAAACAATAAATTCTCCGTACAGCTTCATAAGCTCTTCCGAATAAGTTCCAAGTTCCCCTCGAAGATACGTTTCGTACGACGTATTATACGGTGTATCTTCCGATGTATGAATGATTCTTGCATTTCCGGCAAGCTTTGGATACTGCTTTGCAAACGCTTCCATCCACTCAACCTGAATACTGATTATTTGCTCCATAATCGAAATGCGCTGCTCACTTAAAACAGGAAATTCATCCTTTATCTCATCATACCTATCCGGTGCCGTGCTCGCCATCATGCGTCCATATTTTTCAGTAATCAGATTACGGCCGTGCTTAAGGGAATCATCCAAATGCCAAAGATACTCATGAAGCATATCTTCCGTCCACGTAAGATACTGGCTCTTTCGCATAATCGAAAACGTATCCCAGTCCTCCTGGCAGCTTGCTCTTCCGCCTTCGTTTTTTACTAAATCAAACTCATACCACTCAAATTCTACAATCTGCTCAATTAATTTTTCTTTGTCATCCATATGTGTTAAAACCTCCCGTCCCTGAACCTCTAAATATAAATCATTACTCGTTGTAAGCTTCATTTTCTTCAAGGTCTGCGTAACCATATTTGCAATAATCTCTATTGTCTGGGCAATCATATCCTTCGGATTCGGATTTCCATCATAAATGTAATTCTCCCAGGCTTCTCTTTGTTCCGGCATATCATTAATTGCTTCGAGAATAAACGGAATTTCCGGAAGCACCGATAGTTTCTTCAGCATCGGATGCTGCCATTTGTAATACGGCATATATGTCTCATTGCAAAGATAAACGACATGCATAATGCTCTTCATATATTCGCTAAGCGCAATCCGTGCTGTCACATACTCACCACGTGCCATTGAACGTCCATAATTATACTGTCCGGTCTGCGCCGCATACATAAGCTCTCGTGATAATTTTTCAATCCAGACCTTGCGCGGATAATACGCAAGCAGCTTGGAACGAATACTGCTGAACGTACCTTCCATATCAACAAAGACACGACCGTTTGTTGCTGTAGCAAGTGCAGCTTCATCGACAGACAGCCATTCAGCCTCTGTCTGCGGGATATCCCTGCCTCCAAGCACCCTCTTGAAAAAACCATCAATCGTACAAACTCCGCATCGTCCTTTTCCCATAGCCGAATCCATACGAATATACCCCGCAAATACTTGCGGCAGTTCTTTGTAGGCCTCTTCCAGCTTCTCTCCGATTTTGTCATAGATTTCTTCTGATACCCACATTGAAAATCCCGGACCACAGTCATGATCCATTGAAATGGCATCTTCCATTCCAAAGCATTCAGAGCCCTCGCCACAAAGTCCGACTGCAATGACATCTTCATAGTCTGCAAAATGCTCATGAATCATCGGTCTGCCATATGTCTCATAATAGGCTTCGCACACATCAAGCATTGATGAATATTCCTTGTCCCCGCGAAGCTTATACGCCGTTCGTAAATCCTTTTGGATATCTTTAAAGTTCGCAGTTAATCCAAAGCATTGATAAACGCTTGCTAACGCTTTCTCATAGTAAGCAACTGCCTTGTCATAATCCTTAAGCTGTAAATACAAATATCCTTGTGCAGTCGCACATCCACTGTAGTGCACATCCTTTGGATTTGTCTGTATAAACAAAGCTTCTGCCGTATCGAGTGAAGCTTTGGCATTCTCATAGTCCTCCAGCCTGCAATATGCCTGTCCAAGATTCGTATGTGTAACAGCCAGTTCAATACTGCCATCCGGTATATTCGAAATAATCGGAAGTGCCTTTTTCAGGCATGCGACGGAAGATGCACAATCGCCCTTTTCCATGTACATAAGGCTCATGTTGTTGTAAAGACCTGCAATACGGTAATCATTTACATCCAGTTTATTCGCATATATCACTTCGACCTGTTTATAGCATTTTTCAGCCTCGTCAAGTTTTCCCATCGCACGGTATATCGTTGCAATGTTAAGAAGCGATGTTCCCTCCTCAATTGTACCGGTCAACTTCATCTGTTCAATCAAGGAGTGTATATCAGAAATAACAACAAGCGCCTTTTCATACTGTGTAGTCACTCGATAATAACCGATTTGTTCATTCAATATTCCTAATGCAATCTCCGGTTCTCCGGAAGATACCGCGAGTGCATATTGTTCCTCCAGAAATGCCCCTGCATCCTCCATACGTCCTGTGTTATATAGGTTATCTAATTGACTTAATATCTCATTATAATCCAAGGTTCTCGCCTCCCACTACATTATATGAAAAAGTGGTCAAATCTGCAATAGAAAGTACTTTGCACTGCCTCAATACTTTTTAGCTAGAATCTGCTGTCAAACTGCTGTCCCACCTGCTTCTCGACATCTGTTAAAACTTGTTTTTCGGAATTATCATATGCATAGCGAGAAACTTTTTTGATCAAATTCTCCATAGAGTCTGCCTTGATTACTATATATTCCTTTTCATCTGTCGGCTCCTTATTTTCTACATCCTCCGACACCTTTTCAGAAGCCCTCTTTTGTGCTCTTTTTTCCTCAAGTTTTTCTTCTTGCTCTTTCTGAATCACAGCCTTCTTTTCTTTTGCTTTCGCAGCCTTCTTTTCGGCCTGTTTTTCCGCGAGTGTTTTGCTGTATGCATTCATTTTTTCGAGAGTTGCAAAGAAGGACGTCTTTCCGTTTGAATCAACTGACATACCAAAATTTTTTAAACTTGCACCACTGCTTGATAAACTATTTTTTGCCTCCGAAAGCTGAAGCATGGACATCGCAATAATACCCTCATATTTCTTTCGGAACGATTCATCCGTTGCCATCTTTTCGATTTTTTCTGTATCAATCAAAACGACCGGTTTGTTTGCATTGCCGTATGCACTTGCATTTTTTGCAACCTGTCCTTTGATATCTGTGGAAACCAGAATAAAATCCATATTGTGATACTTTGCTTTGAGCTTATCATAGTATTCCTTTGCCTCGTCGGACAGCGCAACATTACCGATGACAGTACCCAACTGACTGTCCGTACGCGGAATAAGCAGACTATTATTCCTAAGTGGCTTCCATTCAGTAAACTTCATATCGGAAGATGCCTTCTCATAAGCTTCCGACTGTAATTTTGCTTCATTTTCTGTCCCTGCACTCTTGTCTATTTTGTTCCTTTGCTCCGTGCCTGTTCCATTTGTCTTCCATGCGCTGTTTGTTTGCCTGTAAGCAGATATTCCATATAAATTTGACATATTTCACACTCCTTTACTCAAAACTAACATCCATCTGGGGCATCATTTCCGTCGCCTGTGCCAGTGTATCCTCAACATCAACTACTTGCGGTCCATCCGCAAATGCTTCCATATTGTTTACCTTTTCAGTGACATTCACATTTTCTTTTAGTTCTTCCTCATCCCAAAGTGACTTGTGTTCTTTTCGTTTTTGAAGCTTTGCAAGGGCACCTGCATTCTTGGCTATCGCATAAAGTTTCGGATCAAACTCCATGAGTTTTTGTTCATCCTTGGCCGGCACCTTATCCCCATGCATCAAACGTCTGGCAACAATCATAATTTTTCTCATTTCCCGAGCCTGTTCTTCCATTGCCTCCCCTTGCTGTTTGGCACTTTCCTTGTTCGCCTCGACACACCATTGTTCCATGAGCTGTTCCATATAGTCTTGATATTCCTGACGCTTCTTGTCAAGTGCTTCATACTGCAATTCGAGAACTGCGGCCTCATTCTTATAGAGTGTCGCCCCTTTTTCAGTTTTTTTGATTTTCTCCTCCAGTTCCTGTCTCTTCCTGCTCAACTCATTTTGTTTCGTGTTACAGGTTCGAATCTGAACATTATACATCTGACGCGCTTCTTCAATTTTCAAATGCTCCACCTCCCAAAGCAGTCTTAACCCACTACATCTGAATCTTCTTTTGCAAACATAATAATGAAATGTCATCATAAAATTCATTTTACAGTCGTGTGTTTTTCGCCGTAAAATGCTTGATTTTGTTTTCCATAATCTAATAATATAATTGGATATGAGCACGAACTTACATGAAGGTTCTTTTGAAAAAAGATAAAACACGATATTGATATTGCTTCATCCATGAAGCCAACATACTCAAATCCTTTTGAGATATTATTCTTCAAAAAAAATATCGGACAGTCAGCCCCTAAAGTTAACCATCCGATCATGTAAACCGCCATAATAATCATCATTCCGATTAAAATCCTTTGTAAGTAAACGGTTTCTCTTAACAAAGTAAATAAACCTCGGTCGTATGCAATCTTTTTTGAAGGAAAAGGCTACCGAGAAGTTTTCAAGCAGGACAAATGTCGTATCCGAAAAGTAGATGTTCCCGAAATACAATTAAAGTAATATCATCAAAATACACATAATCGCAACCAATAAATTCATCATATTTCCTCCTCTTTATTCCTTTGTGAACATCAAATTATTCACCTGCTCTGTAAGCCATATTTCTTCTTCTGTTTCTTTTATCTGATAACTCTCCACAATCTCCTTATCGTATTTTGCGAGAACATCTTTGTAGCTTTCCGATGTACTCTTTTTCCTTGGAAATGTAATTTCCGAGTCAAATTCATCTACAAGATTCATGCTATAATCTCCGCATATTTCTACCCATTCCTTCTTCGTGTAGAACTGAATGTGTCCATCCTTTTTCAACCGCATATAATCGTCCACAAACCGCGTTGTATCACAATCATTTGGTCGCGGATCGGAAAGAAAAAATCTCCCGCTCGATTACAATTTTCGAAAATGCTTTCTCCTTATTGTTTTTGATCGATTATGTGATTCTTCTGCATTATAGCTAACTATCGTTAGCATGTCAACACTTTTATAAAAAACAGCAAATTTACTGCATTTTCTATCACATTCAAAAATTATATAAGATATACAAGAATTACGACATATAAAATATCAACCCGCAGTCGGACATCCTGACTCAGAATGTCTTTTTTATGCAACCACAATACTTACTCAATTGGTAACTGAATCTCTGTCAACCACTCATCAACACTGTATGCTTTAATCTGTGCGGCTTCTTCCAACTGACTTGTCTCATAAAAACGATAGCCCGTCCATTCATCAATTGACATCGGCTCTAGAAGTCCTTCTTTTTCATAAAAACGAAGAGCTTTGACCGTCAGATGTGAAAGCTTTGAAAATTCACCGATTTTAATCATTCAACAAACCTCCTTTTCTTTTCAAATTCCATATTGCTCTATCCCCTAAGAGGAGAGTCAAGAAAAAATGCGACATAAAACATACGGAGCAGAAACAATTGCTCCCGCTCCGTTCATTTTCTTTATGCTTATTTTAATACGCCATTTGAATCAAACTTATATGTCTTACCGCCAATCGTCTGTGTTCCGGTTACCATCGCACCGGAAGTCTTAAAATAATACCACTTGCTTCCGATCTGCTTCCAGCCGGTTGTCATCGCTCCGGATGTTTCAAAGTAATACCACTTGCTTCCGATCTGCTTCCAGCCGGTTGTCATCGCTCCGGATGTTGCAAAGTAATACCACTTGCTTCCGATCTGCTTCCAGCCGATTGTCATCACACCGGAACTCTCAAAGTAATACCACTTGCTTCCGATTTGCTTCCAGCTGGTTGCCATTGCTCCGGAAGTCTCAAAGTAATACCACTTGCTTCCGATTTGCTTCCAGCCGGTTGCCATCGCTCCGGAAGTCTCAAAGTAATACCACTTATTTCCGATTTGCTTCCAGCCGGTTGCCATCGCTCCGCTACCATTAAAATAATACCATTTCGTTCCCAGTTGCTTCCAGCCGGTTACCATTGCGCCCGATGCTTCAAAGTAATACCACTTGCTTCCGATCTGCTTCCAGCCGGTTGCCATTGTTCCAGAAGCTTCAAAGTAATACCACTTACTTCCAATCTTCATCCAGCCTGTACACAAAACGCCATAAGCATCAAAGTAGTATGTTTTGCCTTCAAGAGTCAGCCATGCAGTCACTCTTTGTCCTTGATCATCATAATAATAAGTATTATCCCCATCTTGTATCCAGCCGATTTTGTCCGGATTTGTCGGGTCTGTTGGATCTGTCGGATTTGTTGGCCCTGTTGGATCTGTTGGATCTGTTGGGTCCGTTGGATCTGTTGGATCTGTTGGGTCCGTTGGATCTGTTGGATCTGTTGGGTCTGTTGGGTCTGTTGGGTCTGTTGGATCTGTCGGATTTG
>SAMEA3663026__coassemble_282_pt1 | contig 46685 bp, 43 predicted proteins | sample SAMEA3663026__metabat2_low_PE_012 | metagenome-assembled genome bin SAMEA3663026 (sample SAMEA3663026) | pig gut metagenome | biome: pig gut; feature: pig-associated habitat; material: faeces | place: France | collected 2012
TGAACAAAAGAAAACCGAAGCGGTTGAAGAAGCGCAGAGTGTAGAGGAAGAACCTGCAAAAGAAATAACGGCAGAACAAAAGGTCGTTGTTGATAAGGCAAATGAAATGGCGGCAGCTATTCTTGGAACGAAAACTGAGAGTCAAGCTGTTACACAGAAAGAACAAATGGAGAGCAAAGCATCTAAACAGAAAGAAGAGACGGAGACAGTCGCACTATCTAATGAAGCAGATGCATTAACCGCAACTGAAAAAGGTGAGACAGAAGAATTTCAAATAGATTTTGTTCCTGAAATTTCGCTGGAAGACTATGCAGAAACCTCGAAGCACATTCAGGAAAAAATAAACGATCAGTATGATGCACAGCTAGACAGCGCATTTGCACCGGATGAGGACTCTCATATTTGACGGAAAGCTCATAAAATGGTATGATAAGCGTTACGAATAGATTTATATTTCCTTCAAGGAGGCATACATGGAAGGCGAAGTTATTTCAAGAAATTTTATTGAACAGGAAATTGACAAGGATTTAAAGGAAGGAAGATACACAAAGGTTGTTACACGTTTCCCTCCGGAGCCAAACGGCTATTTGCATATTGGACATGCAAAATCTATTTTGCTGAATTACGGTCTTGCAAAGCAATATGGCGGACAATTTAATTTCCGTTTTGATGATACAAACCCGACAAAGGAGAAAACGGAGTTCGTACAGTCTATCATTGATGATATTAAGTGGCTTGGTGCCGATTTCCGTGATGAAGTATTTTTTGCTTCAGACTATTTTGATGCAATGTACGAGGCAGCCATCAAATTGATCAAAAAAGGCAAGGCTTACGTTTGTGATTTGACTGCTGACGAGATTCGAGAGTATAGAGGAACATTAACAGAGCCCGGTAAAGAGAGCCCGTATCGTAACCGAAGCATCGAGGAAAACTTATCTTTATTTGAGGCTATGAAGAACGGTGAATTTGCGGATGGAAGCAAGGTTCTTCGTGCAAAGATTGATATGGCAAGTCCGAATATGAATATGAGAGATCCTGTTATTTATCGTATTGCACGTATGACACATCACAACACCGGTGATAAGTGGTGCATTTACCCGATGTATGACTTTGCACATCCGATTGAGGATGCCATTGAAGGAATCACACATTCCATTTGTACATTGGAATTTGAGGATCACAGACCTCTTTATGAGTGGGTCGTAACGGAGCTTGAATATCCAAATCCTCCGAGACAGATTGAATTTGCGAAGCTTTACCTTACAAATGTTGTAACAGGTAAGCGATACATCAAAAAGCTTGTGGAGGATGGTATTGTAGACGGCTGGGATGATCCAAGACTCGTTTCGCTTTCTGCACTTCGCAGAAGAGGTTTTACTCCGGAATCCATTAAGATGTTTATGGAGCTTGTCGGTATTTCAAAATCAAACAGTTCTGTAGATTATGCGATGCTTGAGTATTGTATCCGTGAAGACCTCAAGCTTAAGGTACCGCGTATGATGGCTGTACTTGACCCGATTAAGCTTGTAATTGACAACTATCCGGAAGGACAGGTTGAATATTTTGATATCGACAACAATCAGGAAAATGAAGCGGCCGGCAAACGTAAGGTTGCATTTAGCCGTGAGTTATATATTGAACGTGAAGACTTTATGGAGGAGCCACCAAAAAAATATTTCCGTTTATTCCCGGGAAATGAGGTACGATTAAAGGGTGCATATTTCGTTCGTTGTGTTGACTACAAGAAGGACGAAGCCGGTAATATTACAGAAATTCATTGCACATATGATCCTGAGACAAAGAGTGGTTCCGGCTTTGAAGGTCGTAAGGTTAAGGGTACAATTCATTGGGTTTCTGCAGAAAGTGCAGTTGATGCAGAGGTGCGTCTGTACGAGAATATTGTTGACGAAGAGAAGGGTAAGTTAAATGAGGATGGTACATTAAACTATAATCCAAATTCGCTTACTGTTTTGAAAAATTGTAAGCTGGAGGCTGCACTTAGCAATGCGAAACCTGCAGATTCATTCCAGTTCTTAAGACACGGATATTTCTGTGTGGATTCAAAGGATTCAACGGATGACAGATTGGTATTTAACCGTATTGTTTCATTAAAGAGCTCATATAAACCAAACTAGGGGGAACGTTGCATGGGTCTTTTTTCAGGATTTGAAAAATTAGGACTAGGGAATTTCGAAAATGCAGAGATTATCGAGAAAAACGTTGTGAAATCAGATGCTCAACAGGCGGTTGTTGTAAAAACACCCGAAGAAAAGGAACGCGAGGCCATTTTTGACAAGCATTATACATGCCCGGTTTGCGATTTGTCATTTTCTTCAAAGATGATTCGTACCGGTAAGATTAAGCTCGCCGGTAAAGATACAGATTTACGACCATTTTATGAGGATGTTGATCCGCACAAGTACGATGTTGTCTGTTGTGATAAATGCGGTTATTCAGCGCTTACAAGGTATTATGGCAAATTATCTATGCGTCAAATAAAGGAAATTCATGACAAAATAGGTGTTACCTTTAAAGGTCTTAATACAGACAAGGAATTATATAGTTATGATGATGCGATTGTCCGTTATAAGCTTGCGCTTGTTAATTGTATCGTGAAAGGTGCAAAAAACGGTGAGCGTGCATATACAAGCTTAAAGCTGGCATGGGTTTTGCGCGGCAAACGCGAATCCTTGGATAAGGACAAAGCGATTGAAGAAATTAAGCAGTTATATAAGGATGAACTTGAATGCTTACAGAATGCATATGATGGATTTGTGGCTGCGATGGCAAACGAATCATTTCCGATTGCAGGTCTTGACGAGAATACCCTTATGTATCTTGTTGCCGAGCTTGCAAGAAGACTTGGAAAATACGAGGAATCTGCAAGATTGCTAGGCAGGGTAATTACATCAAGAACTACGCCGGAACGCTTAAAGGAACAGGCTCTTGTAATCAAAGAACTTCTTAAAAAGGATTGCATGAAGCATTAAATTTGTTCATCGGGGGTGAGAGTGTTATGGGGCATATGAATTCTGCGAATAAACGCAACATCAAAAAAATCAACACGAAAAAGAATACCGAAAAATCAAAAAGTGTGTACATATTGCTTTCAAAGACAAAGACGCTTCCTTCCCAGGTTATCAAAATGTGGACGAAGGAGCCATACGCACATACATCACTTGCACTCGATATTGAGTTAAATGAAATGTATAGCTTTGCACGTAAGCATTTACGGAATCCGTTTAATTGCGGATTTATTTCTGAGGATATTACAAAAGGGGTATTTGGTCGTGACGTTGAGACCGTGTGTCGTGTTGCGAGACTTCGTGTGACGAGTGCACAGTATAAGAGAATCGTTAAAATTTTGAACGATTTTAAGAAAGAACAGGATTTTTATGGTTACAATTACATTGGTATTTTTGGTGTTATATGTAATCGTGCCATTGAACGTAAATATAATTTCTTTTGTTCGCAGTTTGTTTATTTTGTTCTGCGAAATGCGGGTGTCAAAATGTTTGACAAGAAACCGGGACTTGCGCGACCGGAGGATTTTAGAGTTTGGGATGAGTTAGAGCTGATTTATGAAGGAAGGCTTAACCAATATCGCAATTTCCTTGCATTGGAATATCCAAAAGATGAGCAGGGAAGCTACATAGAAGGAGTATAAAATGTTTTTTTCGGGGAATGATGATGTTTGGAATATCATATTTGTTGCTGTTTTAATCTGGTGTTCCTATTCGACAGTCAGACTGATTATGAAGGTTTCGAAAGGTTTGATGTTACAAAGAAATGCAAAGTACAGCAATGAAGTTGTAATTCGGGGAACGAGTGTCATATACAAGACGACCAATTACATATTTGCGATCGTCTATGAAGTTTTTATTATTGGTATATTTTTGAGCTTTCTAATTCGATACACATTCGATTTTTTGTTGAATACTTTCTTGTGCATAGACATTTTTTTACTCTGTATTCAAGTGATTATTCATTTCGTCGGAATATTTAAAGAGAAATATGTTTATCTGACAAATAAGGGAGTCATATTCTATATGGGAATCTTTGACTTTCTCGAGTGTAGGTTTGTTTGGGAGACAACATCATCACCGGAGCAGCTTTCAAGGACATTACATATTTATAAGCCTAACGAAAAGACGCCATTTACGGTGACTTTTGACCGGCAGATAGAAACTGCTCACAGAATAATCGAAAAACATAGTTAAACAAAAAAAGATTAGATTTCGGATGGAATCTAATCTTTTTTGTTTCCGGTACGAAATTTACATACTGACTGTTTGTCATTTATCTGATTATTCAACAATCGTATGATTTGTTTTTATGATACCGCGGGGGAGAGCGTCTTTGGAGTTCTTCCATGGTTCGTTTTTGTAACGGTAATCAAATTTGTCAATGAACCAGCTGATGTCATCATTCACGCGGTCCATGTTGTCGAAATAAACGGTGTCAATTGTTTGAATAAAGGCTTCAAGCATATCCTTTGAAAGCTTTGTATGCGCTGCATCGTAGAGTAAACCATAATGATATGTACAAAAGCCTTTTGAATTTTTTACTTTATCGTGGAAAGACGGTTCCTTCTTCCAAAGATGGAAGATTGTATCGATATATCGTTCAAAAGTCTTGTCAATACGGTCGCATACAAAACAGGTTGATTCGAGCTTTTTTACATATTCTCCCATCGATGTAATCGTTTGCTTTTTGAAAAGACCACCACTTGTTGTGATTTTTTTGTTGTCGCGGAGTGCTTTCATATCTTTGATTGTCTTATCGGTGTGGGTTTTGAGCATGAGAGCAAGCCCGAGTCTGTTTTTTTCTCCGTATAATATGCGAATGTGGTTACTGCAAAAACCGAGTTCATCCGTCATTGCGCGGTTATCATCCTCCATGTAGCTTGGACCCATTGTGTACTCGATTGCATTGCGTTCTAACGAACGGTGCATTGCACAAATCGGACATTCAAAATCAGCTTCAAATGCCTCATTAACAGGTATTGTATATAATTGTTCAGCCATATGTGTTCTCCTTTGTTTTGCTAAGTATATTATAACGGCTGGTGTATGATTTCTCAATAAAAAAGAAACAGGATAACAGAAAATAGAAGGAGTAAAAGAAGGAAAGTTATCATATTTTTGGACATGCTATCATATATATTTCATTAGAATATGTATTTTTTGTGAAAAATTGGATATAAGGGGTTGATTTTTTATGAAAATAAGGTACAATGATAATTGTGTTAGCACTCAAACGAAGTGAGTGCTAAAAGGATTTAGTAGATAGGAGGAATAAAGTTATGAAATTAAGTCCTTTAGGAGAAAGAGTTGTATTAAAAGAATCAATTGCGGAAGAAACAACGAAGTCAGGAATTGTCCTTCCATCACAGGCAAAGGAGAAGCCACAGTATGCAGAAGTCGTTGAAGTTGGTCCTGGTATTGTAGTGGATGGTGAGAAGATTCCGATGGAAGTAAAGCCGGGCGATAAGGTAATTTATTCAAAGTATGCAGGTACGGAAGTGAAGCTTGGAGATGATGAATACATCATTGTTAAGCAGTCTGATATTCTTGCAGTTGTTGAGTAACAAAGGAATTAGACAGTATGGGTACGAAGAAAGTATTGCCGTTATCGTTAGAAGATGCAAAAAAAATGAGGAGGCGTAATACAATGGCAAAGGAAATTAAATATGGAGCTGAGGCTAGAAAGGCTCTCGAATCAGGTGTAAATCAGTTAGCAGATACAGTAAGTGTGACACTCGGACCGAAGGGTAGAAACGTAGTTCTTGCAAAGTCTTTTGGGGCACCACTTATCACAAATGATGGTGTTACAATTGCCAAGGAAATTACATTAGAGGATCCATTTGAGGATATGGGTGCACAGATCGTTAAAGAAGTAGCTACAAAGACGAATGATGTTGCCGGTGACGGTACTACAACAGCTACTGTTTTAGCACAGGCAATGATTAATGAAGGTATGAAGAACCTTGCAGCAGGTGCAAATCCTATCGTTTTACGTAAAGGTATGAAGAAGGCTTGTGATGCAGCAGTTGAGGCTATTTCTGACATGAGTCAGAGCATCAATGGTAAGGAACAGATTGCCAGAGTTGCATCAATCTCTGCAGGTGATGACAGCGTAGGTGAACTTGTAGCAGATGCTATGGAAAAGGTTTCAAAGGATGGCGTTATCACAATCGAAGAGTCTAAGACAATGAAGACAGAGCTTGATCTTGTAGAAGGTATGCAGTTTGATCGTGGTTATGTTTCTGCTTATATGTCAACGGATATGGAGAAGATGGTTGCAGAGCTTGACAATCCATACATTTTGATTACAGATAAGAAGATTTCTAACATTCAGGATATTCTTCCTATTCTTGAGCAGATTGTTCAGAGTGGTTCAAAGCTTCTTATCATTGCTGAAGATATCGAGGGCGAGGCTCTTACGACACTTATCGTAAATAAGCTTCGTGGTACGTTTACTGTTGTCGGTGTTAAGGCACCTGGTTATGGCGACAGAAGAAAAGAGATGCTTCAGGATATCGCTATTTTAACAGGTGGTCAGGTTATTTCTGAGGAACTTGGATACGATCTGAAAGAGACAACTATGGAGCAGCTTGGACGTGCGAAGAGCGTTAAGGTTGCAAAGGAGAATACAGTTATCGTAGATGGCTATGGTTTGAAGTCAGAAATCGAGGCAAGAGTCAATGTTATCAAGGCTCAGCTTGCTGAGACAACTTCAGAGTTTGACAAAGAAAAGCTTCAGGAAAGACTTGCTAAGCTCGCCGGTGGTGTTGCCGTTATCCGTGTAGGTGCTGCAACAGAGACAGAGATGAAGGAAGCGAAGCTTCGTCTTGAGGATGCTCTTAATGCTACAAGAGCTGCTGTGGAAGAAGGTATTATTGCAGGTGGTGGATCTGCATATATCCACGCTACAAAGAAGCTTTCATCCTTGATTGATACATTAGAGGGTGATGAAAAGACAGGTGCAGCGATTGTTTCAAAGGCACTTTCCGCACCTCTTGCTCATATTGCTTCAAATGCCGGTCTGGAAGGTTCTGTTATTATCAACAAGATTATGGAATCTGAGGTTGGTGTAGGCTTTGATGCTTACAAAGAAGAATATGTTAATATGATTGAATCCGGAATCATTGATCCGGTTAAGGTTACAAGAACTGCACTTCAGAATGCAACATCCGTTGCTTCTACATTCCTTACAACAGAGTCTGTTGTAGCAGACATTAAGGAAGACGCGCCTGCAATGCCGGCTGGTGGCATGGGCGGCGGCATGGGTATGATGTAGTTGCTTAAGGAGGATGCAGGTTTTTGTGACCTGCATCCTGTTTTTTATTGCATAGGAAAGTGCTTCACACTCTTTCTTGTATACCGCGGCCTTGCCGGCAGTGTGATTCTTACCTATTTTTTATATTCTGTTAGGAGGTGTTTGTATGGATGCTGAACATTTTACTAAAAAATCACTTGAGGTTATTGAAAACTGTGAAAAATTAGCCTATGAGTACAACAATCAGGAAATTGATCAGGAGCATTTATTGTACAGTCTTCTTACCGTTGAAGACAGTCTTATCGTTTCACTTCTTGGCAATATGGATATTGATGTTGATGCTTTTTCAAAAGAAGCAGAGCGATTGGTTGCATATCGACCAAAGGTGTCAGGCGGTAAGCTGTTTACAAGTCAGGACTTTTCAAAAGCGCTTATTCAGGCTGAGCAGGAAGCAAAACAAATGCATGATGAATATGTTTCTGTTGAGCATCTGTTTCTTGGTATTCTCGAAAAAATGAACAAGGCGGTAAAAGGTCTTATTCTTGGTTATGGAATCACAAGAAATAAATTTCTTACTGCGTTAGCGCAGGTTCGAGGCAACAAACGGGTAGAAAGTGACAATCCGGAAGCAACCTATGATAGCTTGAATAAATACGGATATGATTTGGTTGAGCGGGCGAGAGAACAAAAGCTTGATCCGGTCATTGGCAGAGACAATGAAATCAGAAACATTATTCGTATTTTGTCACGAAAAACAAAGAACAATCCGGTATTAATTGGTGAACCGGGTGTCGGAAAAACGGCTGCGATTGAAGGTCTTGCACAGCGTATTGTGCGAGGGGATGTACCTGATTCTTTGAAGGATAAGCAGATTTTTGCACTGGATATGGGAACGCTGCTTGCAGGTGCAAAATATCGTGGTGAGTTTGAGGAACGTCTGAAGGCAGTGCTTGATGAGGTACGGGCTTCTGAAGGTCGAATCATTCTTTTTATTGATGAGTTACACACGATTGTAGGTGCAGGCAAAACAGATGGCGCTTTGGATGCCGGAAATATGTTAAAGCCTATGCTTGCAAGAGGTGAGCTTCACTGTATTGGTGCGACTACATTAGATGAGTATCGTAAGTACATTGAAACGGATGCCGCTTTGGAACGTCGATTCCAGCCGGTACTTGTCAATGAGCCAACAGTCGAGGATACGATATCCATTTTGCGAGGATTAAAAAACCGCTACGAAGTCTTTCATGGTGTTAAGATTAGTGATGGCGCTATTGTTAGTGCGGCAACACTTTCCAATCGATATATTACTGATCGTTTTCTGCCGGACAAGGCTATTGATTTGATTGATGAATCATGTGCAATGATTAAGACAGAGCTTGATTCTATGCCGGCAGAGCTTGATGCAATCTCCAGACGTATCATGCAGTTAGAGATTGAGGAGGCTGCATTGAAAAACGAGACAGACCGTCTGAGTATGGAGCGTCTTGATACCCTTCGTGAAGAACTCGGCGAATTAAAGGAACAGTCAAAACAACTTATGGCCGTGTGGGAAGGTGAAAAGAAGGGCGTTGAGCACGTGCGTTCCTTACGGGAAGAAATTGAAGCAATTCAGGATCAGATTCAAATTGCACAGCGCAATTATGATCTTGAAAAGGCTGCTGAACTTCAGTATGGACGCCTTCCACAGCTTCAAAAAGAACTTCAGGAGGAAGAGGACAAGGTATCCGAGAAGGAACGAAGTCTTGTTCATGAGATTGTAACGGAAGATGAGATTGCGAAAATTGTATCCAGATGGACGGGTATTCCGGTTGCGAAGCTTACCGAGAGCGAAAGAAACAAAACACTGATGCTTGCAGATGAACTCCACAAACGTGTTATCGGACAGGAGGAAGCAGTTGAACTCGTAAGTGATGCTGTGATACGTTCAAAGGCAGGTATTAAGGATCCAACCAAACCAATCGGTTCGTTTTTGTTCCTTGGACCTACCGGTGTAGGAAAGACAGAACTTGCAAAAACACTTGCAGAGGCCTTATTTGACAATGAGGCAAATATGGTTCGTATCGATATGAGCGAATACATGGAAAAACACAGTGTTGCCAGATTGATTGGAGCTCCTCCCGGATATGTCGGATATGATGAGGGTGGTCAGCTTACGGAGGCTGTTCGAAGAAAACCGTATTCGGTTGTTTTATTTGATGAGATTGAGAAAGCACATCCGGATGTATTTAATGTGTTGCTTCAGGTTCTGGATGATGGACGTATTACGGATTCCAAAGGTAAAACGGTCGATTTCAAAAATACAATTCTCATTATGACCTCCAATATCGGTTCTGAATATTTGCTGGAAGGAATCGATGAGAATGGTAACATTAAGGAAGATTGTGCAAAACAAGTAAATGCAAGTCTAAAAGGACATTTTCGTCCGGAGTTTATTAACCGTTTGGATGAGATTATCATGTTCAAGCCACTCGATAAATCATCGATAAATGGTATTATTGATTTGCTGCTGGCAGATTTAAATAAGAGAATCGCAGACCGTGATTTGACACTTTCACTTACGGAAGCGGCACGTGATCATATAATTGAGGCCGGTTATGATCCGCATTTTGGAGCAAGACCACTGAAGCGTTATTTGCAAAAGAATGTCGAGACATTGGTTGCAAAGAGTATTCTTGGCAATAAGCTGCATATGGGTGACACAATTACACTTGATTATGAAAACGGAACACTTGTCATCCGGTAAATTCATGCATAGGATGTCAAAAGCCTTTGGGTCTCATCTCCATTGCACAAAAAGTCATTCAGATGTTTTATTTGTGCAATCTGCCGGGACAAAATTGAACACGAGGCTTTTGTGACATCCAAATCCAATGCAAGATAAAGCACGCACTTTACAAAATAGTAGAGTGCGTGCTTTTTGAATTATACCGCTTTAATGATTTAATTTTCCGAGAAATTCCTGCATACGCTGGTGGTCCGATGAAAATACTTCATCCGGTGTACCACTAACAGCTACAAGACCTTTGTCCATAAAGATAATACGGTCTGATATTTTGCGAGCGAATTCCATCTCGTGTGTAACAATAACCATAGTCATCTTTGTTTCTGCCAATTGCCTGATGACATTCAATACTTCACCTGTAAGCTCAGGGTCAAGTGCTGAGGTAGGCTCATCGAAGAATAAAACCTTTGGATTCAGGGCAAGTGCACGAGCAATGGCTACACGCTGTTGTTGTCCGCCGGATAACTGACACGGATAATAATCCTCTTTGTCGGATAATCCCATCTGTGCAAGTATTTTGCGTGCTTGTTCCAATACTTCGTGTTTTTTTCGCTTTTGAACCTTAAGCGGAGCATCGATGATGTTTTTCAAAACCGTGTAATGCGGAAACAAATTAAAGTTCTGGAAAACAAGACCAAAGTTCGTTCGTGCCTTCTTAAGGGTAGAATGGGGCGCATATACGGATTCGCCATTAACAGATGTAACAATCGGTTCATCCATATAAGATAACTCTCCATCATCCATTGTTTCAAGTAATGTTGCAATTCGAAGAAGGGTTGATTTACCGGAGCCGGAAGGCCCGATAATGGATACGACCTCCCCCTGCCTTACTTGAAGGGAAATATCATTTAATACATGGAGGTCGCCAAATGATTTTTTTACATGATTCATTTCTAAATAGTACATTTTTGACCTCCTATGAATAATAGTTCATTTTATTCTCGATGCGTTTCATAACAAAAGCAACAAGCAAATTGAATACATAATAAAATACTGCAGCAATCACAAATGGCATGAAGCTTGTCTCACTTGCGGCAATCTGCTTTGCAATGGCAAACATCTCTAGATAAGAAAGTGAGAAAGCAAGAGAAGTATCTTTAACCAGTGTAATAATTTCATTTGTTATTGCAGGTAAAATGATTTTGACTACCTGCGGAAAAACAATGCGGAAAAAGTTCTGCGATTTGGAATAGTTCAGAAGCTGTGATGCTTCGTACTGTCCCTTTGGTATGGCTTCGATACCGGAACGGTATATTTCCGCAAAATAGGCCGCGTAGTTAATGGAGAAACCGACAATAATTGCGGGGAATCTCCAGTCTGCAATCGACCAGCCAAAGAGGTAGTATGGAAAGAAATATACAACTAAAAGCTGAAGCATAAGCGGTGTACCGCGCAATACGGAGATGATAGCACCTGTTATAAAGCGAAGGATGCAATTCTTTGACATACGACCGAAAGCTATAATTAATCCAAGTGGAAGCGAAAACAAAAGCGTCAAAAAGAAAATACTCATTGATTTCAGCATACCACTTGACAATTGTTCAAGCATTACTTGAAAACTCATGTTATGTACTCCTAATTACTCAAGGCAAGTCATATCAGACAAACCATATTTTTCAGCAAGTTCATCAAATTTACCGTTTTTCTTTAATTCGTGAAGCGCTGCGTTTACTTCATCTCTTAACTCTTTGTTACCAAGCTTAAAACCGATACCGTACTGCTCCGCATTTAAGTGCTCGTCTAAAATAATGAACTCATCACCACCACGAGTCTCAATCTGATACTGTGCAACACCGATGTCCATTGCAATCGCATGGATTGAGCCGGCCTGAAGCTCAACAAAGGCTGTGTTGTAGTCGCCAAACTCCTGAAGAGAACCAAAGCTGTCGCCAAGAGCCTTTTGCGCTTCCTCATCCGTTAATACATCAAGCGCAGCAGAGGCAGACTGAACGCCGACCTTTTTGCCTGCAAGATCACTTAACTTTGTAATACCGGATGACTTGCTTACTACGATAACCTGGCTGTTATCAACATATGGGTCGGACCATTCGTATTCATCCTCACGGCCGTTGATTGTGAAACCATTCCAGATACAGTCAATGGAGCCTGAGTTAAGCTCATTATCTTTGCTTGCCCATTCGATTGGCTGCTTTTTAAGCTCCCAACCCTTTAATTTGCAAACTTCTTCAGCAAGTTCAAGGTCAAAACCTGTGTACTCACCGTTTTCGTCCATATATCCATATGGTGGATATTCTGCATCGAAGCCGACGGTGAAAGTATTTGCCTTCTTCTTACCACAACCTGTAAGAAGCGTTGCAAGCATACCAACTGCTAACATACCACATAAAAAGCGTTTTCTTAATTTCATAATTGTTAATCCTTTCTCTCCTTGAAATTATCCCATAAATTACATTATGTAGGGATTATCTTTTGAATGATTCGGGTCACGCTGATCAATCGGAACATAGTCACGATTTTCTGCAACAGACATATACGCAGGACGTATAATCTTGTTTGCATTGATAAGCTCCTCGATTCTGTGTGCACTCCAGCCGGCGATACGCGCAACGGCAAAGAGTGGTGTAAATAGTTCCTCGGGAAGACCAAGTGTCGTAAATACAAAGCCACTGAAGAAATCGATATTCGGGCTTACACCTTTGTAAATCTTACGTTTTTCGGCAATTACTTCTTTTGCGAGTCTTGCAACCGTAAGATAAAGATTGAATTCATCCTGAACACCTTTTTCTTCGGAAAGCTTCTTGACGAATTTGCCAAATATTACGGCTCTTGGGTCCGAGATTGAATAAACAGCATGTCCCATACCATAAATCAGACCGGCATGATCAAATGCTTTTTTATCCAAAATATCGCAAAGGTACTGACGAATTGCTGCTTCGTCATTCCAATTGGATACGTGTTCTTTGAGGTCATCAAACATCTGCTTAACTTTTACATTTGCACCACCGTGCTTTGGTCCCTTTAAAGAACAAAGAGATGCAGCAACAGAAGAGTAGGTGTCTGTTCCGGAAGATGTGACAACATGTGTTGTAAATGTTGAGTTGTTACCACCACCATGCTCCGCATGTAAAACAAGTGCAAGGTCTAATGCTTTTGCCTCTGTGTCTGTATAATGCTTATCCGGACGAAGCAGACGAAGAAAATTCTCTGCTGTCGATAAATCCGGCTTTGGCTGATGAATGTATATTCCATGTCCAAGGTCGTAATGTCTGTATGCCAGGTAAGAGTATACGGCAAGGGAAGGAAAATTCGCAATAAGCTGAATGCTCTGACGAAGTACATTCGGAATAGAAATATCCGATGCGTTTTCGTCGTAGGAGCAAAGTGTCAAAATACTCTTAGCAAGCGCATTCATGATGTCCTTGTTTGGTGTTTTCATAATGACATCACGTGTAAAATGATTTGGAAGCGTACGACACGAGCCTAAAAGGTTTGTGAAGTCTGTCAGCTGCTGCATAGTCGGAAGCTCACCAAACAATAAAAGATACACGGTTTCCTCATAACCAAATCGGTTGTCTGATACAAACCCTTCAACCAAATCAACAACATTGATTCCCCGGTAATATAGCTCGCCATCAATCGGTGTTGAAACACCGTCTATGATGCGAGAGGAATTGATGGTCGAAATCTCAGTAAGTCCTGTCAATACTCCTTTTCCGTCTAAGTCACGAAGGCCCCTTTTTACTTCGTACTTTTTGTAGAGTTCCGGATCAATTCTGTCAGATTCGAGGCAAATATTTGCCAATCTGTTGATTTCTGGTGTGACTGATGATAAATAAGTCGGATTCAAGAAATCACCCCTTTTTCATATCTTTTCTACTTATTAAAATGTAATCTTTTCTACTATAATATAATTTTCATCTTTTTGCAATGTTTCAGGCTACGATTTCACATTCTTTTTACAAACGTTTTGGGTTGAATTTGATATCAAATTCCATTACAATAACAAACAGAAAAAGGGAAAAATTAGGAGGCATGTTCATGTATACCTATGAAAAGAAGGTTTTGTTTTCTGATATCGATGCAAAAGCGACAATGTCTTTGTATGGAATACTGAATGCTTTGCAGGACTGTGTGAATGTTAATTCTGAATCTATCGGAAGAGGAATTGATTATATGATGGAGAAACGCAGATCCTGGTTTGCTATCAGCTGGAATATTGAGATTAAGCGCTATCCAAAGATGTTCGAAGATATTGTAATAAAGACGTGGCCATATGATTTTTCTGCAATTATGGGCTTTCGAAATGTTATAATCGAGGACAGGGATGGCAATGTTATGATATGTGCTGATTCGATATGGTCGCTTGTTGATTTAAATACAGGAAGACCGGCAAGGATAAATGAAGAGGACCGCCATGGCTATGATCCGGAACCAAGATTTCCGATGAAGGAAGTACCTCGAAAGATTGCCATACCGTCAGAAACTGCTCCGCAGGAAGCATATTGTGTAAGCAAATCCGATATCGATTACAATGGGCATATGAGTAATGCAGAGTATATCCGGATGGCAGATGAATTTTTGGAAATGGGTGTAAAACCAAAACAGATTCGTGTTGAATACAAAAATCAATCGCAGTACAAGGAAATTCTTATTCCGTATGTAAGCAGAAAACCTGAATGCGTGGTAGTTTGCATAAAGGGCAAGGAAAAAGATGATATTAAAGCAGTTGTCGAGTTTCGATTATAACATGAGAATAAGAATCTTCTTTGGAAGCAATGTGATGGGAGGCATGTCATATGGACAAGAATCAGATATTAGATTTCATACCTGATATGATACAGCAGGCAAAACATGCGAGAACACGTGCGTATGCGCCGTATTCTAACTATACCGTCGGGGCAGCACTTTTGACGATGGACGATGTGATAATCACAGGCTGTAACGTTGAAAATGCAGCATATTCGCCCGGCAATTGCGCAGAGCGAACCGCTGTTTTTAAAGCTGTAAGTGAAGGCTACAGGCAGTTTAAAGCGATAGCGATTGTTGCAGGGGAGGCAGCTTTGGAAGGAACGGAAGCATACCCGTCACCATGCGGTGTCTGCAGACAGGTTCTGCGCGAGTTTGTAAATCCAAAAGATTTTATGATCGTACTTGCGAAGAGTGCCGAGGATTATAAGCTTTTTACATTGGAGGAATTGCTTCCGATAAGCTTTGGTCCGGAATATTTGAATTAGAATGTTATTTTGGAGGAAAAACACTTGAATAATATTGAACAACTAAAAGGCTATACAATTCTTTCGAAACAAGAATTAAAGGAAGTAAATGGTGTAGGATACATCTTGTCACATAATAAGACAAAGGCAAGAGTGTCTCTCGTATTAAACGATGATAACAATAAGGTATTTACAATCGGATTTCGTACACCGCCTTCGGATGATACGGGTGTTCCTCATATTATGGAGCACTCTGTTTTGTGTGGCTCAAAAAATTTTCCGGTAAAGGACCCGTTTGTTGAGCTGTGTAAAGGATCTCTTAATACCTTTTTGAATGCCATGACCTATTCAGATAAGACGGTTTATCCGGTGGCAAGCTTAAATAAAAAGGATTTTCACAATCTGTTGCATGTCTATATGGATGCGGTTTTTTATCCGAATATTTATTCGAAGGAAGAAATCATGATGCAGGAAGGCTGGCATTATGAGGTTGATGAGGAGACGGGCGAGCTTAAATATAATGGTGTTGTTTACAATGAGATGAAGGGTGCATTTTCGTCTGCAGAGCAACAGCTTTATCGAATGATTGAAAAGTCTGTCCTTCCGAACACTGCTTATGGATTTGAGTCAGGCGGAGACCCTGTTGCGATACCAAAGCTTACGCAGGAAGCATTTCTTGATTTTCACAAGAAATATTATCATCCAAGTAACAGCTACATTTATATGTATGGTGATATGGATGCGGAAGCAGAGCTTGCTTTTATTGATGAGGAATATTTGTCAAATTATGAATATTTAAAGGTTGATTCAGAGCTTACCTTTGAGAAACCGTTTGAAAAGCCTGTTCATTGCAAGGAATATTATTCTCTTGCAGATGCGGATGATCCAAAAGACAATACATTTTTAACATACAATGTTTCCGTTGGTCATGCGACGGACAAAAAGCTTTGTATGGCAATTTCCGTACTTGAATACGCTCTTTTAACTGCACCGGGTGCACCTCTTAAAACAGCATTGATTGATGCGGGGATTGGCAAGGACGTTTATTCTTCCTATGACGACTGTATTATGCAACCGGTATTCTCAATTATTGCAAAGAATGCCAATGAAGAGGATGAGGCTCGTTTTATCAGCATTATTAATGAGGAGTTAACAAAGCTTATTGAAGGTGGCATTCATAAGCGTTCCATTCTTGCGGCAATCAATAATTTTGAGTTCAAGCATAAGGAAGGTAATTTTGGCCGGTTCCCTAAGGGACTTATGCTCGGTCTAAATGCATTTACAACATGGTTATATGATGATTCTGCAGCACTTGATTTATTCTCGATGAATGATGTATTTGATGAGTTGAAGCAGGATTTGGAAAAAGGATATTTTGAGAAGCTTCTAAAAGAAATATTTCTTGATAATAACCATAAATCATATGCAATGCTTGTACCAAAAAAGGGCTTGAATGCAGAAAACGAACAAAAAATAGCAGATGAGCTTGCAGCATACAAGGCAACGCTTTCTGCGGAAGAACTTGAAACAATCAAAAAGAAAGCCGAGCATCTGAAAAAATACCAAAGTGAGCCAAGTCCGGCAGAGGATTTAGAAAAAATTCCAATGCTGACAATTGACGATATTGATAAGCAGGCACGTAAGATTAAGAATACATTTTCGGAGATTGAAAACGTAAAAATTATAAGCCATGATATTTTTACGAATGGTATCAGCTACGTTTCCCTGGATTTTGATGTTACAGATATTGAGCTGGAGAAGCTTCCGTATGTGGCGTTGCTTACGGAGGTATTTAAAGATGTTGATACGGCAAATTACAGCTACAATGAACTTACGAACGAGATTAATCTTCATACAGGCGGAATAGGATTTAGTACAATTGTATCTGCAAAGGAAGCAAAAGGTGCGTATGGTGTTTATTTCACGATTGCTGCAAAGATGTTAGATGACAAGATTGACAAGGGTATGGAAATTATTGATGAAATCCTGTTCACATCAAAAATAGACGATAAGAAGCGATTGCGTGAAATTATAGCTGAACTTGCGACAAATATTAAGATGGATCTTGTTGCATCCGGCCATACAACGGCAGCAGGAAGGGCAATGTCTTATATTTCGGAGCTGGGACAAGTCAAGGAATGGATGGAAGGTATTGAGTATTATAAGTTCGTTTCTGATATAGATAAGAATTTTGAAGAACGCTATGAAACGCTTGCCGAAAACTTAAAATCTGTCCTTGGTGAGATTTTGTGCAGATATCATTTGAATGTATCGTACACTTCCGATAAGGATCCGGTAGCCATGCTTACAAACTCTGTTACAAAGCTTTCAAAAAAGCTTTCTACACGTCTTGATTTTGACCGAAAAGAGATTAAGCCGATAATTTGTAATGAGGGCTTTAAGACAGCCAGTCAGGTTCAATATGTTGCTACGGCAGGAAATTATCGCGAGAAAGGATTAGAATATACGGGAAGTCTTTCGGTACTTCAGTCGATTTTCTCTTATGATTATTTGTGGACAAATGTACGTGTAAAGGGTGGGGCATATGGATGTATGTGTGCCTTTCCGAGAAGTGGTAACAGTTATTTTACATCGTATCGTGATCCGAATTTGATGGAAACTATGGACGTGTACAAAAATGCACCGGAATATGTTGCAAAATTTGAAGCAAATGACAGAGATATGCTCAAATATATTATTGGTGCAATTAGTAAATTGGATGCGCCGCTTACACCATCGGCAGAAGGAACATTTAGTTATGCGCTGTATCTGATGGGACTTACAGATGAGGATTTACAGCGCGAGCGTGATGAGATTCTTGCAACGGATGTGGAGGCCATTCGTGCGCTTGCTCCATATGTGGAGGCGGTTGTATCAAATGATATTATTTGCGCAATTGGTGATGAAGGCAAGATTGAATCGGAAGCAGAACATTTTGGCGAAGTTTGTAGTGTATTTTAGGTAGGAGAATTTGAATGAATCAATACAAATCAGGATTTGTTGTTATTATTGGAAGACCGAATGTAGGAAAATCAACACTTATGAATCATTTGATTGGTCAAAAGATTGCCATAACAAGCAACAAAGCACAGACAACCCGTAATCGTATTCAGACGGTTTATACGGATGAGGAAGCGCAGATTGTTTTTTTAGACACACCGGGTATCAATCGTGCCAAAAACAAGCTTGGCGAATACATGATGAATGTTGCACATGGCACATTATCCGAGGTTGATGTAGTTATGTGGATTGTTGAGCCGACTACATTTATCGGGGCGGGTGAAAGACATATCATTGATGTTTTACAAAAGGTAAAAACACCGATTGTATTAGTAATTAATAAGACGGATACTGTGGAAGAAAACGCTGTATTTGAAGCAATCAATTCCTACAAGGAAGTGTGTGATTTTGAAGCGATTGTTCCTGTTTCTGCATTAAAGGGGAAGAATACAAACGAACTTATTCGTGTATTGAAGAAGGTTCTTCCGCACGGACCGCAATTTTATGATGAGGATACAATTACGGATCAGCCGGAGCGCCAGATTGTCGCTGAGCTTGTCAGAGAGCAGGCACTTCGACAGCTTGACAAGGAAATCCCGCATGGTATAGCGGTTGTCATTGACCGCATGAAGGAACGTCCGGACGGAAGCGTGATTGATATTGATGCAACAATAATTTGTGAGAGAGATTCTCACAAGGGTATTATTATTGGCAAGCAGGGAGCTATGCTAAAAAGTATTGGCTCAAAGGCCCGCGTGAGCATGGAAAAACTGCTTGATACAAAAGTGAATCTCAAACTCTGGGTTAAGGTAAAAAAGGATTGGAGAGACAGTGACACACTCCTTCGAAACTACGGATATAGAGATGAGAATTAGGTTAGGTGTATTGTGAGAGAAGAACTGACGGTTACCGGTATTATTTTATATGCCACCCTTCTAAATGAATATGATAAACGGCTTGTGATACTTACGAAGGAACGTGGTAAGATTACCGTTTTTGCGAATGGAGCAAGAAGACTAAACAGCAGTATTCGCGCTGCCAGTCAAAGCTATGTCATGGGCACCTTTACTGTTCGACAGAGCAGGGATGCGTATACTCTTGTAAAGGCAGAGGTTGATGAGTATTTCATTGACTTACAGAAGGATATGGAAAAAATGTGCTATGCTGCTTACTTTTGTGAATTGATGGCATATTATTTGCACGAAGGAGATGCGTGCACAAATCATTTGAATTTACTGTATCTTACATTTAAAGCATTGCTTGCAGAACAATTACCAATCAAACAAATAAAATGCGTGTATGAGCTTCGTCTCATGCATCTTGAAGGTCAGGGAATGCATAGTTTTTCCTGTGTCAAATGTGATGAGAAGCAGCTGACGCATTTTGATGCAAGGCTGGGTGGATTGTTATGCGAAAGCTGTGCCGCAAAATGGAAGGTTGACCGGAGGGTTTCCGGAACGCTTGTATATACTGTGCAATATGTCGCTACGGCACCGCTTGCCAAGCTATATCATTTTGCGTTGAAGGAAGATGCGTTAATTGAATTTGAAAAAGTGACCGGACGTTTTATGGAACAATATGTTGACAAAAAATTCAAGTCTTTGGAGATTCTTTCTTCTTTGGCTTGAAATTCCTTTGTAATCTATGTACAATACAACTTGTTTATTATTTTAAGAATCCCGCACACACCGGTGCAGGGAGGAAGGAAGGTTAAATCATTATGGAAAAGACAATGGAGAAAATCGTTGCACTTGCAAAGTCAAGAGGATTCATTTATCCGGGTTCAGAGATCTATGGTGGTCTTGCAAATACTTGGGACTATGGTAACCTTGGCGTTGAGTTTAAGAACAACGTAAAGAAAGCATGGTGGAAGAAATTTATTCAGGAAAACCCTTACAATGTAGGTGTTGACTGTGCAATTTTGATGAACCCACAGACATGGGTGGCATCAGGTCACGTTGGTGGTTTCTCAGATCCATTGATGGATTGTAAGGAGTGTCATGAGCGTTTCCGTGCTGACAAGTTGATTGAAGACTATATGCAGGATAACGGTATTACAATAGAGGGCAGTGTAGATGGCTGGACAAAGAATGAGATGGCTGATTACATTGACAAGAATAACATTTGTTGTCCAAGTTGCGGCAAACACAACTTTACAGATATTCGTGAGTTTAACTTGATGTTCAAGACATTCCAGGGCGTTACTGAGGATTCGGCAGCAACATTATATTTAAGACCGGAAACAGCACAGGGTATCTTTGTAAACTTCAAAAATGTTCAAAGAACATCACGTAAGAAGATTCCGTTTGGTATTGGTCAGATTGGTAAATCCTTCCGTAATGAGATTACACCGGGTAACTTTACATTCCGTACAAGAGAGTTTGAGCAGATGGAGCTTGAGTTCTTCTGTGAGCCGGGTACTGATATGGAGTGGTTTGAATACTGGAGAGCATTTTGTATTAACTGGTTGAAGGAACTCGGCATCAAAGATGATGAGATGCGTGCAAGAGATCATTCTCCGGAAGAGCTTTGCTTCTACAGCAAGGGTACAACAGATATCGAATTCTTATTCCCATTTGGATGGGGCGAGCTCTGGGGTATTGCAGACCGTACAGATTACGATCTTACACAGCATCAGAATACATCCGGTGAGCCTATGGAATATTTTGATGATGAGAAAAAGGAGAAGTATATTCCTTACGTTATTGAGCCTTCTCTTGGTGCTGACCGTGTAGCGCTTGCATTCCTCTGTTCAGCATATGATGAAGAGGAACTAGAAGGTGGCGATACGAGAACTGTTATGCGTTTTCATCCGGCGCTTGCACCGGTTAAGATTGGTGTGCTTCCACTTTCTAAGAAATTAAATGAAGGTGCTGAGAAGATTTTTGCAGAACTTTCAAAGACATATAATTGCGAATTTGATGACAGAGGAAACATCGGTAAGAGATATAGAAGACAGGATGAAATCGGTACTCCATTCTGTATTACTTATGATTTTGAGTCTGAAGAAGATGGTGCTGTTACAGTTCGTGATCGAGATACAATGGCTCAGGAAAGAGTAAAAATCGAAGATTTGAAAGCATATTTTGAAGAGAAATTTGCTTACTAATTGTTTACCGCGGCCTTGTGGCGCGGGGCCCTGCCGGCAGTGCAATCAAAGAATTGCTGATGAAGCAATTCATTCTTATCATTATATTTAAAGTGATTGTTATAAACAGACAACTGTAGTCCGAAGAATGCGGTGCAGTTGTCTGTTTTTTGTTATATACCGCGGCCTTGTGGTGCGGGGCCTTCCGGCAGTGTAATCAAAAGAATTGCTGATGAAGCAATTCTCTCTGATTTCGTGGGAGACAGTGGTTAAATTCTAAGGGGAGGTATTGGAGGTCAAACTTGTTGACATGCAAGGAAATATATGGCATAATTTTTACTATGATACTTTATTGCATTAAAGCGTTAGTGCTTTAGTGCAATATTGATAAAAAGAGGACGAGAGGAGTAAATTATGGAAACATCAGGAGTAGTATTGTGTGTTGCCCTGCTTGTCATCTTCTTCGCGGTGATGATGGGCGTAGGTATTGTCACAAGAAAGAGAGCAACCGACGTTAACGGCTTTGTGTTAGGAGGACGATCAGTAGGTCCTTGGCTTACAGCCTTTGCGTTTGGTACATCTTATTTCTCGGCAGTTATTTTCGTAGGATATGCAGGACAGTTTGGATGGAATTTCGGCCTTGCTGCAACATGGGCAGGTCTCGGAAATGCATTTATCGGTTCCCTTCTTGCTTGGAATATCCTTGGAAGAAGAACAAGAGTTATGACACAGCAGTTAGATGCTAAAACAATGCCGGATTTCTTTGGCAAGCGATTTAATTCTTCGGCTTTGAAGATTGTAGCATCTATCATCGTTTTTATTTTCTTAATCCCTTATACAGCATCCTTGTATAACGGACTTTCAAGCTTGTTTGGTATTGCATTTGATGTACCTTATTGGGTAATTATTGTAATTATGGCAGTGCTTACCGGATTCTATGTAATTTTCGGTGGCTATATGGCAACTGCAATCAATGACTTTATTCAGGGTATTATCATGTTATTTGGTATTTGCGCAGTTATCGGTGCGGTAATCCATGATAATGGAGGTTTGCTTACAGCAACAAAGTCACTTGCAGGTATTAGTGGCGATGCCGGATGGGAGGGTGCATATTCTTCCTTCTTAGGACCGGATCCTTTGGCATTGTTGTTTGTTGTAATTCTTACATCACTCGGTACATGGGGACTTCCTCAGATGGTTGGTAAGTTCTATGCTATTAAGAGTGAGAATGATATCAAAAAGGGCACAATTATTTCTACAATCTTTGCAATTATCGTTGCAGGTGGCTGTTACTTCCTTGGCGGTTTTGGCAGATTGTATGCTGATGCCGGAATTAAGATGAACCCGAATACAGGTAAACCGTTATTTGACACAATTGTACCTACAATGTTGTCGACACTTCCGACAATTATTATTGCAGTTGTAATTGTGCTTGTATTGTCGGCATCTATGTCAACACTTTCTTCTTTGGTACTTACATCAAGCTCAACACTTACTTTGGATGTAATTAAACCGGTATCAAAGAAGGAAATGTCAGATAAGAAGCAGGTAACAATTATGAGACTCTTTATTGTATTCTTTATTATTGTTTCTGCGGTAATTGCTATTTTTAAGGATGCAAATCCAAATGTTACATTCATTGCACAGATGATGGGTGTATCTTGGGGTGCACTTGCAGGTGCATTCCTTGCTCCGTTCTTATACGGTTTATATTGGAAGGGTGTTACAAAGGCTTCCTGTGCAGTATGCTATGTATGGGGTTGTGGTCTTGCTGTACTTCAGTTGTACATTACGCTTGCAAAGGTAGACCTTTCAGGCTGGGGTAAAGTGCTTCAGTACATTTTCAAATCGTCTATCAATTCAGGCGTAGTAGCTATGGTTGGCGGACTTGTCATTGTGCCGATTGTCAGCATGTTCACAAAGAAGATGGATAAAGCTGAGGTTGATACTATGTTTGACTGTTATGATGCAAAGGTTGAAACTGTTGCAAAGGAACAGTTAGGCGAGTAATTCTATAGTTTGTTTACATAATACAGAGCGGAGAAATCTGCTCTGTATTTTTTGTGAAAATAAACAATCGGTACGAATTATTTCAAGGAAAAAAATGATATAAAATGTAATTTTCTTTGAAAAATCGCTTTATAATTTGTCATACATATGATATAATTTTTGACAGCGTGGTGAAGTCTGCCAGACTTTAATCACAGTAATATCAAAATACACATAGGAGGTATAACTAAATGGCAAACAAGTGGGTATACACTTTCAAAGAAGGTAACATGTCTATGCGTAATCTTCTTGGTGGTAAAGGTGCTAACCTTGCTGAGATGACAGAGATCGGTCTTCCGGTACCACAGGGATTTACAATTACAACAGAGGCATGTACTCAGTATTATGAGGATGGTCGTAAGATCAATGATGAGATTATGCAGCAGGCTATGGAAGGTGTAGCTTGGATGGAAGAAGTAAACGGAAAGAAATTTGGAGATCTTAAGAATCCACTTCTTGTTTCTGTTCGTTCAGGTGCCAGAGCATCTATGCCTGGTATGATGGATACAATTCTTAACCTTGGTCTTAATGACGAAGTAGTAGAGGCTATGATCGCAGGTAATGACGATCCTAACTTTGCTCGTTTCGTGTATGACTCATACAGAAGATTTATTCAGATGTTCTCTGACGTAGTTATGGAAGTTGGTAAGAAGTATTTCGAGCAGCTTATCGACGAGATGAAAGAGAAGAAGGGTGTTAAGTTCGACGTAGAGCTTACAGCTGATGACCTTAAGGAGCTTGCTCAGCAGTTCAAGGCTGAGTACAAGAAGCAGCTTGGCGAGGACTTCCCTTCAGATCCTGTACAGCAGTTAAAGCTTGCTATTGAGGCTGTATTTAAGTCATGGGATAACCCAAGAGCTAACGTATACAGAAGAGATAATGATATCCCTTATTCATGGGGTACAGCTGTTAACGTAATGCCTATGGTATTCGGTAACTTGAACAACGAGTCTGGTACAGGTGTTGCATTTACACGTGATCCGGCTACAGGTGAGAATAAGCTTATGGGTGAGTTCCTCATCAACGCACAGGGCGAGGACGTAGTTGCCGGTGTTCGTACACCAATGCCAATCGCTCAGATGGAGAAGGAATTCCCAGAAGCATACGCAGAGTTCATTAAGGTTTGTGATATTCTTGAGAATCACTACCATGACATGCAAGATATGGAGTTTACTGTTGAGAACAAGAAGCTTTACATGCTTCAGTGTCGTAACGGTAAGAGAACAGCTCCTGCTGCTCTTAAGATTGCTTGTGACCTCGTTGCAGAGGGACATAAGACTGAGGCAGAGGCTGTAGCAATGATTGACCCACGTAACCTTGATACACTTCTCCACCCACAGTTCGATGCTGCTGCTCTTAAGGCTGCAACACCACTTGGCAAGGGTCTTGGCGCTTCTCCTGGAGCTGCTTGTGGTAAGGTTGTATTTACAGCTGATGATGCTGTAGAGTGGGCTGCTAAGGGAGAGAAGGTAGTTCTTGTTCGTCTTGAGACTTCACCGGAAGATATCACAGGTATGAAGGCTGCTCAGGGTATCCTTACAGTTCGTGGTGGTATGACATCACACGCTGCCGTTGTTGCTCGTGGTATGGGTACATGCTGTGTATCTGGTTGTGGCGACATCAACATGGATGAGGAGAACAAGAAGTTTACTCTTGCTGGACAGACATTTACAGAGGGATCAGAGATTTCAATCGATGGTTCTACAGGTAACATTTACGCTGGTCTCATCCCAACAAAGGATGCAGAGATTGCCGGTGAGTTCGGTCAGATTATGGCTTGGGCTGACAAGTATAGAAAGCTTAAGGTTCGTACAAATGCAGATACTCCTGCAGATGCTAAGAAGGCTAGAGAACTCGGTGCTGAAGGTATCGGTCTTTGCCGTACAGAGCATATGTTCTTCGAGGAAGACAGAATTGCAGCATTCCGTGAGATGATCTGTGCAGATACAGTTGAAGAGAGAGAAGCTGCTCTTGAGAAGATCCTTCCATATCAGCAGGGAGATTTCAAGGCACTTTACGAGGCTCTTGAGGGTAACCCTGTTACAATCAGATTCCTTGATCCACCTCTTCATGAGTTCGTTCCTACTGAAGAAGATGACATCAAGAAGCTTGCTGATGCTCAGGGCAAGAGCGTTGAGGATATCAAGGCTATTATCGCATCACTTCATGAGTTCAACCCAATGATGGGTCACAGAGGATGCCGTCTTGCAGTCACATATCCTGAGATTGCGAAGATGCAGACAAAGGCTGTTATCCGTGCAGCTATCGAAGTTAAGCAGGCTCATCCGGATTGGAATGTTAAGCCTGAAATCATGATTCCACTTGTATGTGAGATCAAAGAGCTTAAGTACGTTAAGAAGGTAGTAGTTGAGACAGCTGACGCTGAGATCGCTGCTGCTGGTGTTGCACTTGAGTACGAGGTTGGTACTATGATTGAGATCCCAAGAGCTGCTCTTACAGCTGATGAGATCGCTAAGGAAGCTGACTTCTTCTGCTTCGGTACAAACGACCTTACTCAGATGACATTCGGTTTCTCAAGAGATGATGCAGGTAAGTTCCTTGATGCTTACTATGATACAAAGATCTTCGAGAACGATCCATTTGCTAAGCTTGATCAGACAGGTGTTGGTAAGCTTATGGAGATGTCAATTAAGCTTGGTAAGCCGGTTAATCCAAATCTTCATATTGGTATCTGTGGTGAGCACGGTGGAGATCCTTCATCTGTTGAGTTCTGCCACAAGATTGGTCTTGATTATGTATCATGTTCACCATTCCGTGTACCAGTTGCAAGACTTGCTGCTGCACAGGCTGCTATTGCAGAAATGTAATACATTACAGCATTTGGTGAATAAAACTTAATTAGTTTTATATAACTTAAGAGGCTTCTGTTACTGTTGTATGGCAGTAGCAGAAGCTTCTTTAATTTTAAGATATTGCGCATATGATATAATGAGCATTGCGACGGCCATGCTTGCATGAGCCGGCATAATGCGAATACCCTCATGGAGCCGACAGGCGACGTGATATAATGAATTCTTTCAGATAGGGAGATGATTATTATGATGTATCCATTTATGACATTAGAAGATGGTACAGAGATTGTACATTCAGAGATGAAGGATAATGGAGAAGTAAAAGTATATATTGAGACTCCTGATGAAGAGGATGGCTTTCACCATATGACTTGTTATTTGGTCCTGTGTCAAGATTTAGTACAAAATAAAATGAGAGGTTTTGCCAGCTAAGCTGCTGGCAGATTCTCAACCCTCATATACAGTTTTTCGTAGTCATTAGGTGACATGTAGTCGCAATGACTGTGTATACGTACAGTGTTATAAAAGGTTTCGATATATTCGAAGACCAATGAATAAGCATGTCGGTAATTGCGAATCGTAAAGCGGTTCAGCCATTCACGTTTTATCAGTGAATGGAAAGATTCAATGCAGGCATTATCATAAGGATAACCGGTGTGAGAATAGCTACGGGTCATTCCTTCAGTTGCCTGACGCCAAGCTTCGGAAACATACTGACATCCACGATCGGTATGGATGATTAAAGGCATATCAGTATCACGAGAGGATTTGGCTTTATCAATGGTAGAAATCACGGTGGATACTTCGAGTGTATCAGCAAGTGTCCAGGCGATGATTTTACGGGAATATAAATCCATAATGCAGTTAAGGTATACAAAACCATCTGTAGTCCAAATGTAGGTGATATCAGTACACCATACAGCATTAGGACGGTCTGGATTAAACTGCTCATCAAGTATGTTATGCAGCTCTTTGCTGAAATCAGAATCACGAGTAGTTGTAGTCCACGGTTTAATCCATTGGGCTTTGATTCCCATCTCGCGCATATACTTTCCAACAGTGCGTTGAGAAATACATTCTCCGGATTTGCGGAGTTCTTTGGTGATTTTTGGAGCACCATAGTTCTGGTTAGAATCATCATAGATATGTTGGATTTGCTTTTTAATAGCAGCTTTTCTTTGTCGGGTAGATGACACTTTACGATTAAGAAAAGCACGATAACCAGAGCGGGAAACGCCTAAAGATTTCAGCATTCCAGAGATAGAGACGCGGCGTCCATTGACTTTAGACGCTTCTACCTTTGCAGAAACTTCGGTAAAGATAGCTTCTGTTAATCTTTTCCCAGAATGCTGATGGCTTTTTTTAACACATCAAGTGCATCCTGAGTATCTCGTAGCTCACGTTTGAGACGAGCAATTTCTCTTTGTTCTTCTGATTCGTAACAACCGGATCCGATGGTGGGAATATCACCATCGTTATCTCTGAACTGTGCTTCCCAACGAGCCAGAGTACTAACTCCGATTCCGAGGTTCTTGGCACATTCAACCTGAGTTAGATCAGGATGTTCCTTCCGATAGTTGATAGCATCCAACTTAAATTGTTTGGTGTGATGGGGTTTCTTGCGTGACATAATGAGTTCCTCCTAAATGTTATTATAACAAGGGTTGAGAGGATTGTCTCATTTTAAATTGTGCTAATTAGATGCTAACACTAAAGGCATTGGAATTTGATATATATAGACTGGAAGTTGAAGATTTGAATGATAAGAAGGAAATTGCAGAAATTACAGGGGAAATATTATCAGATAATTTGTTAAATAAACAGATAGATATGCCGGATGAGAAAATATCATTGCCGATTTTATATTATGGCGTTTTAGCGGGAATCGATATTATTATTCGAATATCATTAATAAATGTATTGTAAAGACACATTAACACAGAAATATAATTCTTTAATCTTTGTATATGAGCAAGGATGTTTTGTTTGTTTACACAGACAATAATGAACTTGTTCAGATAGTAGAATTAAATAACTGAAAGTATAGTTTTTTCCAGCTATTAATTCGAAGGAAAAACAAATATTTTTGTTTAAAGATTATTTTTGAAGATTATGGCACTTGCAAAAAATAGCAGGTGCTATTTTTTATTTTATATTGACGTTCACAAATAAAAATATTATAATAAATATTGTTCAAAAATGAAATATTCAAATATGAATTAATTGGAGAAGCGATTATGGATAGGAAAAGCAGTATTAATTTTTCGCGCGATCTGCTTGAGACATACAATGTTTGGTGTAAACCATTGTGCAAAGAAATTCAGATGCCTAAGACGGCATTTGATATTCTGATGTTTCTTGCAAATAATCCGGATTACAACACGGCAAGGGATATAGTTGAAATCAGAGGGTTGAAAGCGAATCTCGTTTCAGTGAATGTAGATAAACTTGTCAACGAGGGTTTTCTCGAAAGAATACCGGACGCAAAGGACAGAAGAAAAAATATGTTGAAATGTACGAATAAAGCAAATCCTGTCATAGAAAAGGGCAGACAGCTTCAAAAAGATTTTTTTGGAAGAGTTTTTGACGGAATCGATGAAGAAAATCTCAGACAATTCTATGGTGTTCTTGAACAACTCAGAACGAATATTGATACTATGAGGAAAGAAGGAAAATAGAAATGGATTTATTGATAAAACTGCTTGTCACATTTTTTGCCGGCATGGGAGCGGGACTCGGAACAGGCTTTGCAGGGATGAGTGCAGCGGCAGTAATAACACCAATGCTTGTTACATTTTTGGGAATGGAGCCGTATGCTGCGGTTGGAATCGCACTCTCATCGGATGTTCTGGCAAGTGCTGTTTCTGCTTATATCTATAAGAAAAACAAAAATCTTGATGTGAAAAACGGTCTTTATATGATGGGCAGTGTTTTTGTTTTTACGATTGTTGGAAGTTATGTCTCAAGCCTTGTACCTTCGACAACGATGGGAAACTTCTCTGTCTTTATGACATTTCTTTTGGGTATCAAGTTTATTGTGAAACCTGTTATGACGACAAAAGAAAACATGGAGTCTGTTTCACCGAAAAAGAGAGCCGTTCAGTCAATTTTTTGCGGGATAATTATTGGCTTTATATGCGGATTTGTCGGAGCCGGCGGTGGAATGATGATGCTTCTGATTCTCACAAGCGTGCTTGGCTATGAACTCAAAACAGCAGTTGGAACAAGTGTATTTATTATGTCGCTTACAGCATTGACAGGAGCGGTGTCTCATTTTTCCATCGGAGGTTCACCGGATTGGTTTGTTTTGGCTTTATGTGTTGTTTTTACATTCATATGGGCGAGAATTGCTGCAGTCTTTGCAAACAAAGCCACGCCTAAGACTCTTAATCAGGTAACGGGCATCATACTGGTGGTTTTGGGTATCGTAGTTATGGGATTTTCCTTTGTTTAGTTAAGAGGGTGAAATATCCGGTTTCTATTGAAATGGCACTCACTTTTTTTCTGTATTTGTGCCATGAATTCCAGCTGTTTTGTTGTTGTATCATTTTGACGAATATTGTAGAATACACATAAGTAAAATTGGAAGACAGAAGTGTATTGGAATGACAAAATGGGAATCCGGCAAAGTTTACTATTAGGGGGGCAAATAAAAATGAAAAACCAAGAAAGCAAGGAACAATATGATATTTCGGATTATCATCGTCTTGAATGTCTGGGAGATGATATTAAGGATATATTATTGGTTATCCTAAAAAATATTGCTGTAGGTATAGGTCTTTTTGAGGTTGGGGAGCAGGTGCGCTCCGTATACTTAAATGATGCGTATTTTACAAGTATAGGTTATACAAAGGAACAATATAGGGCTTCCTTTCATAATGTGTTTTCTACACTTCTTCCGGAGGATGCAGCAAAATTAATGAAATGCATAGAGAAACATGCACCGAAGGGAGAGGACATCCGATGTACCTTTAGAGGATATAGGTCGGATGGAATTTTGAACTGGTATGAGATACACGGCGTAGCGCTAGAGAATAAGAATAATACAAATCCTTTGTATCTTACTGTCATAAATAACGTAACTGAAAAGAAATATTATGAAGATAACCTGGAAGCATTGAAGACGGCAAATGCTAAGCTTATGATGCAGGAGGAAAGATATAAGATATTGGAGGCTACTTCCCAGGGACTACTTTTTGAGTATTATCCGGATCGGGATACCATGATATTTTCTTATAATTTTCCGGATAACAAAAAACGCAGAGAAATTAATCATTACAGTCAGTTTATTATTAATTCACCTCTCGTTCACAGCTCCCATTTACAGAAGTTTAAGGACGTTTTATGGGGCGCTTGCATAAAGGAGTCGGAAGGTGATTTGGAGTATCTGTCTCTTGTGTCGGGCGGTGGATATCGATGGCATAACACCCATTATAAAAGTGTGGCAGATGAGGATGGAAAAGTCCTTAGTGTTATGGGAATTATTGAAGACATTCATGAAGAAAAGATGGAAAAAAACAGTCTGAATGCCAGAGCAGAAAGAGATGGACTTACAAATCTGTATCGTAAAGAAACAGTATTTGAAAAAATGGATGAGTTCTTATTCGAGAATCCTGATAGCCAATCTTATTTTATCATTATTGATTTGGATGATTTTAAGAATATAAATGACAGATATGGACATCAGTACGGCGATGAGGTTTTAAAAAAGGTTGCTAAGGACATAACAGGGCTTTTCGGAGAACACGGAATACTTGGAAGATTCGGTGGAGATGAGTTTGTCATTCTTACAAGGAATATGTCAAAGTCTGAAGTAGAGAAAAAACTGAATATGCTGAAGGAGACCAATCGTTTTAGTGCCGGAGTTGTACATTGGCATTCGGGTGAGTGTATTAAAGATATTTTTGACAGGGCTGATCATGGAATGTATCAGGTAAAAGAGTCAAATAAAAATGGAATCATGTTTTGCGATTAGAATTCAATTTGTGTGCATGTTGTGAAAGTCCGTTTTTCTACTATAAATGGTGAGAATTAATTCACAAAAAATACACAAAAAATATTAGCACTCACTATTGACAAGTGCTAACAATAGGACTATAACGTAGTTAGAACAAAGAAAAGAAACATTCAAATATGCTTCCAAACATTCCAAGTTCAAAGTTTCATATTAACAAAGGTTGTTTAAGTTAATGAATTGAAAGGAAGGATGACTTATGATGACACCTAGTTTATTTCATGACAACTTTGATTTGTTTGATCAGTTTTATCAGAATCCATGGTTCGGATTTGATGACCGTGAATTCAAAAAAATGGAAAAGCAATTGTATGGCCACAGAGCAAAAAATGTAATGAGCACAGATATCAAGGAAAATGATACGGAATACGAAATGACCATTGATCTTCCGGGCTTTAAGAAGGATGAGGTTCGCGTTTCTCTTGACCATGGTTATCTGACAATTAGCGCTTCCAAGGGAATTAAGAAGGAAGAAGCAGAAAATGAGGAAGAGAAAAAGAAGGGTAACTATATCAGACAGGAGCGATACAGTGGTTCTTGTCAGAGAAGCTTTTATGTAGGTGATGCACTTGCTGTAGAAGATATTAATGCTAACTTCAAGCACGGAATTTTGTCTCTTACTATCCCAAAGAAGGATCAGAAGGCAGTTGCAAGTAGTAAATATATTGCGATTGAAGGATAGGAGGGCTTAGTATGAGTGTTATTATTCAGGCTGGTAAACGTAACCCGCAGGTTTACAGGAAGCTTATTCGGTTTAAAGGGTGTCTCGCCGGTAATATTGTTGATAAAACGAATGAATCAATTGTTCCGATTGAATTCCTAAAGAAATATCAAGAGGAAATTTTGAAAGCAAACGGAGAGAAAACACCGGTAGATATCAGTTACGGAGGAAAACAGTATCATACAAAGGTTTCCGAAATTCATATGGATGAAGAAAACAATGAAATCGACGAAATCGAATTTGCGGTTGTTTAGTTTTGCTACATCAAAAAAAGAATTCCGACCGGATATCGGAATTCTTTTTTTGATGGAAACCGTTTCGTTCTTGCATGAAATGTTTGTAATTTAATCACGTAAATGTTATACTGTTCTGAAAATAATTTATTTGAGGCAAGAAATGACTTTAAATTAGTTAAAATACGCAATTGAATTATCAAAGGTAGATTCTATTAATGAGGCTGCAAAAAAACTATTTATTTCGCAGCCGAGTCTTACTGCGGCACTTAAATCCTTGGAGCAGGAGATTGGATTTGATATTTTTATTCGAACAAAGAGTGGAATCAGTCTCACTGTGAAGGGGACAGAATTTTTAGGTTATGCAAAGTCTGTTGTTGAACAGTATGACATTTTGGATGCAAAATACATTTCAAAAAGTAATGTAAAACGTACATTCCAGGTTTCGATGCAGCATTATACATTTGCAGTAAATGCATTTGTTAATGTTATCAAACAGTACGGTATGGACAAGTATGAGTTCGAGATTCATGAGACAAAGACATACGAGGTAATTGAAAACGTTAAAAATCAAAAGAGCGAGATTGGCGTTTTATATATGAATGATTACAACCATACGATTCTGGGGAAGATATTAAATGATTCAGGCCTTTGCTTTACGCCGCTTTTTGAATGTGGCATATATGTATACATGAGCAAGAAAAATCCACTTGCAACGAAGAAGGAAGTTACAATGGAGGAGCTTGATGATTATCCTTGTCTTGCATTTGCACAGGGTGACCATAATTCATTTTATTTTGCCGAGGAAGTATTAAGTACTTATGAATATAAACAGATTGTTCGTGCAAGCGACCGCGCAACATTGCTTAATTTAATGGTTGGTATCAATGGATATACCCTTTGTTCAGGTATCATTTGTGAAGATTTAAACGGCTCTGATTATTGTGCCGTGAAGCTAAAGACAGATGAAACGATGATAATTGGATATATTTCAAGAGAAAATGCAGTCCTAAGCGAAATGGGGCAGAAATATATTGAGGAATTAAGTAAATATAAGGAAAACGTATTAGCTTAGCTATGATGAAGAATATTCTTGTACCGACGTCGGTTATAAGGATATTCTTTTTAGTTTGTGTATTTTTTGTTAAGAATGTTTTATTGGGATTGACAGAAGATATTTTATTGCTATAATAGTTTAATCGTAAACAGTTTAAAATTAAATTAGAGGCGATGTTCATGGAACAAATCGATGCTTGTATTTATGGCAGAAAAATAAAGCGAATATTTGACAATTGCCTAAAAAGTATTCGGGAACAGTATGACATCAGAATGATAGATGTCGAAATTCTACTATATTTCTATGAAAATAAAGATAAAACGGCAAGTGATTTGTATCGGGAATTAGGATTAAATAAAGGACAGGTATCAACGGGAATTGATCGTCTATGCAAAAAGAAAATGCTTTTGGAATATGAAAACTCCAAAGATCGTAGATATTTACAGTATGAGATACAACCGCTTGGTTTGCAGGTCGTTCTGCAGATAATTGAAGAAACAAAAAAGATTTATACAATCATTACAGATTCTATCAGTGAGGAAAAATTACAGACGTGTTACGAAACAAGTAAGATGATCTGTGATAATATAGATAAATTTTATAAAGAATAGGCAGGAAAGGACTATAACAATGACAAAACTTTATGTAAAAAAGCCTTATTTAGTGTTAGTAACAATTGTAATTGTACTAACAATTGGTATTGTCAGTCTTAATAAGATGAATACTGACTTAATGCCTGAAATGGAACTTCCGTACTTAGGAGTGATTGTTACGGATGTTGGAGCATCTCCTGAACAGGTGGAAAAAGATGTAATCCAACAAATAGAAAGCGCCCTTTCTACAATTAGTGGTACAAAAAATGTTACAAGTATGTGTGCTGAAAACTTTGGTGCCGTTTTTCTCGAGTTCTCAGACGGAACGGATATGGATGCAACATTAGTTCGTGTATCACAGAAACTTGCAACACTTGAGCTTCCGGCGACTTGCGGTACGCCGAATCTGATGGAAATCAGCATGGACATGATGGCTACCATGTATGTCAATGTAAACTGCGAGGGCATGGATATCGTTGAGTTGACGACATTCGTTGAGAATGAAGTGAAGCCGTATCTTGAGAAGCAAAATGGTGTGGCAAGCGTAAGTCTTATGGGTGCTGTAAATGAGTATGTAGAGGTAAGACTGAATCAGGAAAAAATAGATGCTTTAAATGCAGGTATATCAGAGTTTTATATGCAGGCTATGGCACAGGAAGCTGCGGCACAGATGCAGCAGACCGGTATTGATCCATCCGCTGAGGGTATGTCAGCTGATATGATGGCAGGCATGGATGATGCAACAGGCGAAATGCCGGCAGATGCGATGGCAGGCACGGATGATGCAACAGACGAAATGCCGGCAGATGCGATGGCAGGCATGGATGATGCAACAGGTGAAATGCCGGAAATGGATTTCGGATTGGATGAATATTTCACGATGGATACAATTTCCGGTCTGATTACTGCACAGGATTTTGCAATGCCGGCAGGCTATATCTCGGACAATAACGGTAATCAGTGGCTTTTAGAGGCCGGTGATCACTATGATAGCGTAGATGATATTCAGGATTTTGTCATTACAAGTATGGAAGGCTATGGAGATATTAAGTTATCCGATGTTGCTGATATTACAATTCTTGATACATCAAATCATACATATTCAAAATTAAACGGTGAAGATTCTATTACAATTTCAATATTCAAGAATAGTACAGCAAGTACAGGTGCAGTATCGGATACTATTATTGACGCATTTGAGGACCTTGAGGCTTCGCATGAAGGCTTTACTTATTCGATTGCCATGAATCAGGGTGATTATATCGACAAAATTATCGAGAGTGTATTAAGCAGTATTTTGTTAGGCGCGATTCTTGCAATCATCGTTCTTGCACTGTTTATGAAGGATGTAAGACCTACAATTGTTGTAGCATTCAGCATACCGTTTAGCGTACTTTTTGCTATTGTTGTAATGTACTTTACAAATATCAATATAAATGTTATGTCTCTGGCCGGTCTTTGTATCGGAATCGGAATGCTTGTTGATAACTCCATTGTTGTAATGGAAAATGTTTATCGTTTGCGTATGCAGGGTTATTCACCGGTCAAGGCGGCAGTATATGGTGCAAAGCAGGTAGCAGGTGCTATTATTGCTTCAACAATTACGACTATCTGCGTATTTTTACCAATGGTTTATACATCGGGCATTGTTAAGCAGCTGCTTGTTCCGTTTGCATTTACAATGTCCTATGCATTAATCGCATCCTTGCTTGTTGCACTTACGGTTGTTCCGACAATGGGGGCTGTATTGCTTAAGAAGGAAAAGAAACAAAACCATAAGATTTTCGATGCTATAAAAAATGCTTACGGAAAGTCACTTTCGTTCTGCCTCCGATTTAAGGTTGTTCCAATTTTAATTTCAGTCGCACTTTTGGTATTTTGTGTGATTAAGATTTCCAGTACAGGACTTAACATGATGGATGACATGGAAAGTGATCAGATTTCGGCATCTATCAAGCTTAAGGAAGGTACGGATGATGAGACAGCTCTTGCAATTGCTGATGAGACAATGGAGCGAATCTTAAATGTTGACGGCGTAAAGATGGTTAGTGCACGTGATGGTAGCGGAAGCGCTATGGCAAGCTCCTTTGGTATGACGGTAGAAGGTGATTTTTCTTCCTTTGAAATCAACATTCTGGCCGAAGATGATGTAAAAACAACTGCGGAATATAAGGATTTGATGGCTGAAATTGAAAAGGCCGTGGAAGGTGTTGATTACGAAGAATTTAAGGTTTCTTCATCTGCAATGGGTGCATCCGGAAGCTCCATGTTAAGCTCAGGAATGCAGGTTAATATCTATGGTAATGATGAGGATGCAATGATTCGTGCCAGTGAAGATGTTATGGCAATGATGGCTGAAATCGAAGGAATTAAAGATATTACAAATGGTTTGGAGGATGCTGACACGAAGCTTCATCTTACCTTTGATAAACAAAAGGCGATTTCGTGTGGCATAACGGTTGCTCAGATTTATCAACAGGTTGCAACAAAGCTTCAGACAAGCAAGGATTCGATTTTGTTATCAATGGATGATACGGATTTACAGGTAACCGTTGTTGATGACAGAAATGTTCTCACGTACGAGACGCTTATGGATACCGAAATCGTAACGACTTCTATGGCAACTGGCGAGGAAGTGACATACAAGCTTTCTGATTTCGCAAAGGTGGAAGAGAAAAAAGCGATGAATACGATTAGTCGTACGAATCAGGTTCGTTATATGTCAATTTCTGCTATGGCCGATGAAGGATATAATGTAACGCTTCTTTCCAGAGAGTTACAGAAGAAGATTGATGACTACACCCCGGCTAACGGAATTAAGGTAGAAATACAAGGTGAGGCTGAACAGGTAAATCAAATGATAAAGCAGATGGTACTTGCCATTGCGCTTGGTTTCCTTCTCATATACCTTGTAATGGTTGCACAGTTCCAGAGTCTGTTATCACCATTTATCATCATCTTTACCGTTCCTTTGGCATTTACAGGCGGTATGCTTGGACTGATGATTTTTGGCAGAACAATCTCAGCTATGTCACTTATGGGATTCATGATTCTTATGGGTACTGTAGTAAATAATGGTATCGTATTTGTTGACTTTGTAAACAAGCTTCGTATGAAAGGTGTTGAAAGACGACAGGCGCTTATTATTACAGGTAAGACACGTATGCGTCCGATTATTATGACAGCACTTACAACGATTCTTTCGATGAGTGTAATGGTATTTTCGCAGGATGCAGGAAATGCTATGCAAAAGAGTATGGCAATCGTCGTTTGTGTCGGACTTCTTTATGCTACGCTAATGACATTGTTTATCGTTCCTGTTTTATACGATATCATGTATAAAAAGCAACCAAAGAACATTGATCTTGGAGATGCGGATGATATTGAAGACGAAACAGATGCTCTTATAAAAGAGTCTGGATTCTAATAAAAAAAGAATATAATATTCGCAAGAAAAGGGCTTTTATAAGCCCTTTTCTTGTTTTCAATACCGCATATATTTGATATAATCAAAATAGGTATAAGTTGTGAATTTGGATAGATTTTTTTTGTTGAGGTGTCAGGATGCTAATAGGCGTAATATGTTGTGGAATCGTGGAGGATTACGCAATTAATCTTTGTCAGGGCATTGAGCATATGGCGAAGAAAATTCTTTATTGACTGTACGGCAGAAGCGGAACATAATGGCTTTGCTGCAAGAATTGGCGGTGATGAGTTTGTATACATTATTATTGTTCCGAAGGGCAGTAAACTTGAATTTTACAGAAAAGAGTTATATGAACAGTTTGATTTATTTAACACAAAGAGTTTAAAGCCTTATAGGATTGATATCTCGATTGGAGACTGCATGATTAATACATGGGATAATATGACAATTGATGATGCATTGCGACACGCAGATGAGAAGTTATATTATGAAAAATCTGTTCGTAAACAAAAGAGTATCGTGAAAAATCTAAATTTTAAGGATTTTATAGGGGGGAGAAAAATATGGGACAACCTAAAAAAGAAGGAAGTATCAAACTGTTACTTCCAATCGGCGTTTTTGTTGTTTTGTACCTTGGTTTGGGGATTTTGTTTGAATATGGATTAAAAATCCAAATGGGATTTTACAATATCCCGATTGTTGTTATTTTTATGGTATCTCTTATGGTTGCTTGTATTCAGAACCGCAAGCTTTCATTTGATACACTATTGGAAATAATGGCAAAGGGTGTAGGCGATAAAAATATCATTACAATGATTCTTATTTTTATGACAGCCGGAATTTTCGTTGGTGTTGTAGGAAGAAGTAGTGCAGAAAGTGTAGCATATTTGCTTTTGTCTGTTATTCCGACGAATTACGCAGTTGTTGTTTTATTTGTTGTAGCAGCCTTTGTATCACTTTCTATGGGTACGAGCGTTGGAACAATTACACTCATTGCTCCGGTAGCAGTTGCGGTTGCCCAAACATCCGGGTTTTCCGTAACACTCTGCGTCGGGGCGGTCGTAGGCGGTGCGATGTTTGGAGATAATCTTTCATTTATATCAGATACAACAATTGCTGCGTGTAATGGACAGGGATGTCGAATGAAGGATAAATTCAAAGAAAATATAGGAATTGCACTTCCTGCAGCAATTCTTTCAATCGTAATCTTTTTCGTTTTGTCTTATAGGACAGGTGGAATGGAAGTAATAAACCACGAATATAATCTTATTTTGATTATTCCTTATGTAATTGTTTTGATTGGAGGAATCATAGGATTTAATGTATTTTGTGTTCTGATTGTCGGTATTGTCATAGGCGGCATTATTGTACTTGCGACCGGTACTACATCAGCAACAGATTTGTTTTCCAATATGGGCTCCGGCGTAAGTGGTATGTTTGAAACCTCTATGGTTGCAATCCTTGTTTCAGCAATATGTGCAATCATTGAGTATCAGGGTGGATTTGCGGCGTTACTTCGATTGTTTGGTAAGATTTTCAAAGGAAATAAGGGCGGACAGCTTGGTATGGGGCTTCTTGTGGGGGTTATGGATATTGCAACAGCGAATAACACGGTGGCGATTGTGATGGCAAATCCCATTGCAAAAGATATGTCAGAAAATTACGATATCACTCCTCGTAGGGCAGCATCGATTCTTGATACATTTTCGTGTGTATTTCAGGGAGTAATTCCGTATGGCGCACAAATGCTTGTGGCGTTGTCAATTGTCACGGAAATGGGTTATTCGGTCAGTGCATTTGATATTATGCCGAAGCTTGTATACCCATACATTTTACTTCTTAGCTGTCTTGTGCAGATTTTCATGCAAAAGAAATGCAAAAAAACAAAGCAGGATGCATAATGAATCGTTTGGAATTTATCCCGGCAAGAAGGATTCCCTTGACGCTATTGAAGTTGGCGATACAATTGCGATTCCAAATGATACAACAAATGAAGCAAGAGCACTCCTCTTACTTCAGGATAATGGCTTACTTACATTAAAGGATGGTGCAGTTGTACCTTTCTAAGTAAAATGTTTTAAAACGTTTATCTGTGTAAAAACTCTGACAAAATGAGGAGTACACTAACTCCCCGAAAGTCAGAGTTTTTTTATTGCATAGGATTCGGGTATCAAAAGCTTCTGCCTTAGGATAATTAATTTTCGTTGATTGTTGTGAACAATTAGGTGTGTTATAATGTATGCATTATCGGGTTTGCAATACCGGAGAAAAAATGTTTGTTTATTTTAGAAATCAATATAGGAAGAGGATAACGTGAACAAGGGCATATTCTATGGCATAAGTGTCGGTCCGGGCAATCCGGAGCTAATGACAATAAAGGCAGTTAAACAATTAAATAAGGTCAAGGTTATTGCAACACCTCGCACAAAAAACGGAAAGACAATGGCGCTTGATATAGCAAGTCAGATGATTGATATGGAAGATAAGCAAATTCTATATCTGGACTTTGCGATGACGAAGAATCGCGCGATATTAGATGAATCCCATCAGACACAGGCTAAGCAGATTGAAAAATATCTTGCACAGGGAATGGATGTTGCCATGTTAAATATCGGAGATGCATCTTTATATAGTACATTTTCCTATATCAATGCTATAATAGCTCAAGACGGCTATGAATGTGTCATTATTCCGGGGGTTACAAGCTTTTGTGCAGTGGCAGCATCGCTTCAGCAAAGCCTTACTACGATGAATGAACCACTTACCATTCTTCCGGGTGGCATGGGAGAGCTAAAACAAGGTCTATTAACAAAGGGCAGTAAGGTCATTATGAAGCCTGCCGGTGCTATCGGAGAAATTAAGAATACTTTACGAGAATTGGATTTAGTTAAGAATACAAAAGCTGTTTGCGATTGTGGATTAAGTACAGAGAAAGTCTATGATAATATTGAAGAAATACCGGAAAATGGTCAGTATTTTATTACAATGCTTGTACAAGACTGTGATAACAAGAAGAATAATAGAATGGAGGGGTAGCTTTGAAAAAAATAGTTCAAAAAATAGAATTTGAATCATTAAGCGCAAGAGAAATGCGTCTTTCTGTAATCGTTGGATTTTTGCTCGGCATTATTATCGGTATGTTAATATCACCGAAGGGCAATCGCAGTTATGGATGCAGTAACGGAAATACGAAGATTTTTAATAACAAAACAGATTTGGAAGAAAAAGATAATAACGATTGTAAGTAGTAATCATGCATAAGTATTTCTCAAGAAAAGGAGGAGAATTATGAAATACCAATGTCCGTGCTGTGGCTATTTAACATACAAGGATGAGACTGCCGGCACAGGCTATATCTGTCCGGTTTGTTATTGGGAGGATGACAAGCTTCAGCTTAAAGACAGTACCTTTGCAGGTGGAGCGAATCGCGTGAGCTTAGAACAGGCAAGATTAAATTTCAAAATGTATGGTGCCAGCGAGAAGGAATTTGTTTCTATGGTTGAAGGTGCATTACCGAAAGAAAATCAATAATATATTATATAGGGGGAAAATAAATGATTTGTCCAAGTTGTATGAATGATGTTATGGATGGTAGTATTATGTGTCCGATTTGTGGTGAGCCGATTGAAAGAATGCCCAGTTACAGCGGACCGTCATATATGGATTTGCAGCCGGTTAAGAAGAAAACGAATGTTACCGCAATTATGATTCTTATTATTGCAATTGCAGTCATTTCAATTGGAGGTATTATTGCTTACAATGTAATCAATAAAAAAGACAGTGCCAATAAATATGACGGAAAGTACAAGTTTGTTCAAGCGGAGACCATGGGTATGGTTGTATCTGCCGAACTTCTTTCGTTATCCGGCTATGATGCTTCAAATATGTATCTTGAAATAACCGATAATCAGGTTAAGTTTATCGGTTGGGATGACTTTGGTGTACCAATTGCAGGAGTGGCAGAAATCAAGATTGAAGATGGTACAGTTACTATGTCAGGAAATGGCAGGACATTATCAGGAACAATCGAAGATGGGACGTTTGTTATTTATTCAGGCGAGGGCTCTTTGACCTTCCAAAAAGAGTAAAAAACAAAGAATCTACTTGGATTATTGGAATAGAATACACACAAAAAACCGGTTGTAATTGGATATTACAGCCGGTTTTTTATTTACCGCGGCCTTGTGGCGCTGAGACTTGCCGGCAGTGCAATTCTTTCAAAATATTAATTTATTTAAGGATTATTTAATATTTGTAATTGTATTGTATAATCAGAATAAGAAAAACGGAGGAAAAATATGATTCGCAGTATTTTAAAAAAAGACTTAAAACGTAAGAAAACGATGAACATTATTATTTTGATGTTTGTCATGCTTGCGACAATGTTCGTTGCAAGTAGTATGAATAACATTATCACGGTTATGAATGGCACAGGCTATTACTTTGAAAAAGCAGGTATTGGCGATTATGTCATTCTAACAATGGGTGAGGATGTAATTGGTAATCTGGATGCGGCATTAGAAGATAATCCGTATGTTGATGATTATCGATTGGAAACCGTAATTTATGTATCAGATGAGAAAATTACAAGAGAAGACGGAAGTGAACTTTTTGGAAGAAATGTAAATTTAATACAATCGTTAGATTCTTCAAGAATTCATTTTTTTGATGAAAACAATAAAGAAGTAACAACTGTTGCTCCCGGCAAGGTTTATATTACGTCAGATTTTCTGAAACGTAATAATTTAAAGAAGGGCGACAAAATCATTATCAACCATGGTGGTGTTAAAGTTACATTTTCGGTAGAAGGAAGAATTAAGGATGCATTACTGGGATCAAAGTTTATGGGCAATGCAAGATTCCTTATGAATCAGGAGGATTTTGATAAGTTTGCTGCCGCAGAGGAGTTATCACACAATTTTATGGGTCAGGTCTGCTATATAGATACCGATGATGTAAAAGGACTTAATGAATCGCTCAGTGATGTACAGGGAATGGCCTTTAACAAGCCAATCGGAATTATTAAAACCTGTTATGTAATGGATATGATTGTTGCGGGCGTGCTTGTAGTTCTTAGTATTTGCTTGATTATCGTAGCATTTGTAGTTCTTAAGTTTACAATCACATTTACACTTGAAGAAGAGTTTCGGGAAATCGGTGTTATGAAGGCGATTGGTATTAAGGATAAAAAGATTCGACGTATTTATATTACAAAGTATTTTGCAATCGCTGTTGTTGGTGCTTTGGTTGGATTTGCAGGAAGTATTCCTTTTGGAAACATGTTGATGGAATCCGTTAGTGAGAATATGGTTCTTGGAAACAGTAGCGGCATTCTTTTGAATGTCATTAGTGCAGTGGTGGTAGTTGTTGTAATCGTAGGTTATGCATATCACTGTACAAAGAAGCTTAAAAAGTATTCTCCGATTGATGCGATTCGCAGCGGACAGACAGGAGAGCGCTTTAAGAAAAAATCTTCCTACAGACTTGGTAAAAGTCATTTGAAGCCAACAGGTTATATGGCAGTTAATGATGTAATCAGCAGTCCAAAGCGTTACATAACAATGATTGTTGCATTTGCAATTTGCTCGCTCTTAGTATTTATGCTTGTAAATACGACTGAGACAATGCAAAGTGATAACCTTGTATATACATTTGGTAAAGTGTCTGATGCTTATATGTCAGATAACGAGCGTGCGATGGAAGATATGCATGGGGAGGGCAAAACAGCTTTTTATAATCGTATCAATGAATTGGAAGGCATTTTGGCTGACAATGGTATCGAAGCGACTGCAAGTATTGAAGCACAGTTTACATGTAAGGTTGAGTTTGACGGTAAATCATATAAGGTAGCTTGCCAGCAGGGTATTAACACAAAGGCAACAGATTATGTATATAGTAAAGGTACAGCACCTTCAAATGCACATGAGATTGCAATCACAAAACAGATTTCAAAGGATACCGGTGCAAAAATCGGTGACACGGTAAAAATCACTGTAGATGACAAGACAGAAGAGTATCTTGTTACGGCGTATTTCCAGACAATGAACCAGATGGGCGAAATTATCAGATTCCACGAAGATGTTCAAACAAACGCCGGACAGGCTTCTTTAATGATGGCTTATCAGTTTGATTTTGCAGGGGATCCTTCACAGAAGGAAATTGATGAAAAAGTATCGGTTATGAGAGAGATTTTTGATACGGATGATGTATTTAATTCGGCGGAATATACAGCAGACTGTATAGGTGTTGTAGATACAATGAAGGCGGTTGAGTATTTGATTCTTACCATTACATTAATTGTAGTACTACTTGTAACAATCCTTATGGAACGCTCTTTTATCTCTGACGAAAAGGGAGAAATTGCGATTCTTAAGGCTGTGGGCTTCTCAGATAAGAGTATTATAAAATGGCATGCATTGCGTTTTGCAATCGTAGGTGTGCTTGCGGTTGCTATCGCTGTGGCAATTTCGATTCCAATGACAAAGCTTTGTATTACGCCGATTTTTGGAATTATGGGAATGTCATCGATTGTTTATGAATTTGATTTATTGAAGATTTGCGTAATCTTCCCGGGTATTATTTTGGGTGTTACGCTTGTGGCTGCCGGATTTACGGCTTGCTTAACGAAGTCAATTAATTGCAGAGATACAGCAAGTATCGAGTAATCAGGATATTAGGAGGAAAAATTATATGAGCAAAATTATGAATGTAAAGGACCTTTGTAAAACATACATCGTAGATAAGAGACAAAATAATGTATTAAAAAATGTCAATTTTGATATTGAAGAAGGAGAGATGGTCGCAATTATGGGACCTTCCGGCTCGGGAAAATCAACACTTCTTTATTCAGTGTCCGGTATGGATGATGCCACAAGCGGAGAGGTCATCTTTGAAGGAAAGGATTTAACAAAGTTAAGTAAAAACGAGCTTACAAGTCTTCGCTTAGAGGATATGGGTTTTATTTTCCAGCAGATGTATATGCTAAAAAATCTCACAATTCTTGATAATATTATTTTACCTGCAATGCAGAGTGAGAGAAAGAATGAAAGCCGTGAGGTAATCGTAAAGCGTGGAGAGGAGCTCATGCGTAAGCTGGGAATAATTGATATTGCGGATAATGATATTAATGAAGTATCGGGCGGACAGCTTCAGAGAGCGTGTATTTGCCGAAGCCTCATAAATAATCCTAAGATTTTGTTTGCGGATGAGCCAACAGGTGCACTCAATCGATCTTCGTCAGAAGAGGTTATGCATGAACTCTTGAAAATTAACAGTGAAGGCACTACAATTGTAATGGTAACACATGATGCGAAGGTTGCAGCAAAATGTGAAAGAATTGTCTACATTGTAGATGGAAATATTAAAGGTGAATTTAAGCAGGAAAAGATGACATCAGAAGATCAGATACGGGATCGTGTCAGAGCGGTAAATAACTGGCTGATGGAGCTTGGATGGTAAAATAAAAGGAGATGCACATGACGGCAACAGATATTTTAATTGTTGAAGATGATAAAAACATAGCAACGCTTCTTGCAGATTTTTTAAAGGATAGGGGATATATTGTTTCCGTTGCACATGATGGAAATCGCGCGTTACACCTTTTTGAAAAATATGGTGCAAGACTTGTTGTGTTGGATATTATGTTGCCGGGTGCAGATGGTTTTACAATTTTGTCGAAGATTCGTAAAGATAGTAATACGCCGGTACTTATTGTTTCTGCGAGAGATACAAAGGAGGATAAGCTAAATGGCATTTTGGGCGGAGCGGATGATTACATTGAAAAGCCATACGATATTGACATTCTTCTTGCAAAAATTGATGGTATATTCAAACGTCGTTATGCTGTAGAAGAACTTGTTTCCGGAGATATCAAGGTTGATAAGCAGGGGAAGGTTGTCTATTACAAAGGAAACAAAGTAGACGTTACAGCAAAGGAATATGAGTTGCTTGTTCTGATGATAGAAAACGCAGGCAAGGTATTGGATAAGGATTATTTGTTCCGTGAAATATGGGGCTTGGATAGCGAGTCAGAACAACAAACACTTACGGTTCATATGAAATGGTTGCGCTCCAAATTTGAAAAGGATCCTAAAAGACCGGAACATTTCCAGACTGTCTGGGGTGTTGGATATCGATTTGTAGAGTAAGGAGATACTTGTGAAAAGCTATAAGAAATTAATCATGATTGTATGCTTTTGCATAGCGACAATGTTTATTGCAGTTAATTTAATCGTGGGTATGCGCTCGAAGAACGAAGAGGACCGTCCTTACCTTGTTGAGGTTTCCCGATTACAAAAGCAGTTAGCGGCTTCAGACTGTGATACTGAAATCCTTAATTTAGATGCATGTGAATATGTAAAAGCTGTCTCTCTTTGCGAAAATGGCGAGGATGTTAATGCAAGTTCCAAGAATGAAGTTCTATTTCGGGAAATTAACGGAAAACTGTATCGATTTGAATACATAGTGGGTCACTATACAAGCAATAATCTTTTGATTATAAATATAATTATGGCAGTGGTCAGCATCTTTGTGGTGCTGATTATTGCGTACGTTTTTCGGAGAATTATTATTCCGTTCCATAAAGTAGAAGAAGTGCCGTATGAACTGTCAAAAGGGAATCTTGCAATGGAATTACCGGAGGAACAGACTAAATATTTTGGACGATTTGTGTGGGGCACGAATATGCTGCGTGAGAATCTGGAGGAGCGGCGTAAAAAAGAACTTGGCATGCACAAGGAAAAAAAACTTCTTCTTTTGTCGCTTACACATGATATAAAGACGCCTCTTTCCGTAATTAAGTTGAACGCCCAGGCGCTCGAAAAGAATCTTTACAACGATGAAGAACGAAAAAAACAGGCGGTTCAGGATATTTGTGCAAAAGTAGATGAAATCGAACAGTATGTAACGGATATCGTTGCTGCTGCAAGAGAGGATTTCATAGATTTATCTGTGAAGGAAGAGGAGTTTTACTTAAAGTCGGTTGTTGATAAGATTCGTGATTATTATACCGGCAAGCTTGAACTTCAAAAGACTGATTTTTTGATTGATGATTATCCAAACGTATTATTGTCAGGTGATGAGAACCGACTTGGAGAAGTAATTCAGAATTTATTTGAAAATGCAATCAAGTACGGTGATGGCAAACAAATCAGACTATCTTTTGAAGAAGACCAGGGATGTATTCTTCTTTCTGTAAGGAATACCGGAAAACCAATGAAGCAGGAAGAATTAATCAAAATTTTTGACAGTTTTTATCGTGGTTCCAATGTTTCTGATAAGGATGGCAGTGGACTTGGCTTGTATATTTGCAGGCGGCTTATGAATAATATGAATGGCGATGTATTCGCTGAACAGACGGAGGATGAATTTAAGGTTACGGTTGTCGTTCGCATGAGTTATGTATATTAGTCAATGATGTGATACCTGATTCTTAAAAATAAAAGAACCGGTATG
>SAMEA3663026__coassemble_296_pt1 | contig 42833 bp, 32 predicted proteins | sample SAMEA3663026__metabat2_low_PE_012 | metagenome-assembled genome bin SAMEA3663026 (sample SAMEA3663026) | pig gut metagenome | biome: pig gut; feature: pig-associated habitat; material: faeces | place: France | collected 2012
AACTTACCACCAAGCTTACCACTTTTTACCATCAAAATATGATAAATTCCGATATTTTACGATACCCTTACGCTTCCTTCCAAACTCTCACAATCCCAGTAAAATCAAGGCTTTAAGCCACTTCTATCATGTTACCTCTTGCTCCGCGGGGCGGTCCTAGCCGACTTTCCCAGCTACGCTGGGCCCCCCTCTAGGGCAATACTTGAAAAACATAAAACTTCAAATAATAAGTCTCATCCGCCGCCCAAAGGATCGGGTGATCCGGTGATTGTGTACGAAATTCCACCTGTCGCAGGCGTTTATGTACGGCCTTGGCAGCCTGTCCGATGACGGTTGTAAATAATTCCTGTGTCATGAAGTGTGAGCAAGAACATGTCGCAAAGTAGCCGCCATCCTTCACAAGCTTTAAGCCCTTCATATTAATCTCGCGATAGCCCTTGATTGCATTTTTCGTAGCCTCACGCGATTTTGTAAATGCCGGCGGATCTAGAATTACGACATCAAACTGCTCGCCATTTTGATTCAACTGCGGCAGGGCATCTAACACATTTGCCACCTTGAACTTCACTGTATCCTCAAGTCCGTTAAGCTTTGCATTTGCTCTTGCCTGTTCAATTGCAAACTCTGATATATCCAAACCAATTACTTCGGTTGCTCCCGCAAAACCAGCATTCAGTGCAAATGTTCCCATATGTGTAAAGCAGTCTAATACTCGCTTCCCTTTGCAAATGCGCTGCATGGCAAGACGGTTATATTTCTGGTCAAGGAAGAATCCTGTCTTCTGGCCGTTTGCAACATCCACCAAATAGCGAACGCCGTTTTCTACGATTTCAACGACCGGATCAAAGGCTTCACCGATAAAGCCCTTGCTTGGCAGCATTCCCTCTTTCTTACGCACCTTTGCATCACTTCGCTCGTACACACCACGAATTTTGATGCCATCAGCTGCCATAATCTCCTTCAACAAATCAACGATAATCTGCTTGTACCGGTCAATTCCAAGTGCAAGCGACTCAACGACAAGAATATCCGAGAATTTGTCAATTACAAGGCCGGGCAAAAAATCCGCCTCGCCAAAAATCACACGACAGCAGCCGGTATCTGATATAACCTCACCATTTACACTCATTCGCTGCATAACATCCTTACGATAGTCCCATGCATTTTGTACTCGCATCTTAAGAAACGCAAGGTCAATCTCCTGCTCCGCATTCCGTGTCATCATACGAATACGAATTTTGGAATTGCTATTAATAAAGCCTCTGCCCATAGGATAACCATCAAAATCGCGGACGAGTACGATATCGCCATCTGAATATGTTCCCATTACATTTGCAATCTCATTATCAAATATCCACGAGCCGCCCTGCTTGAGCAAGCGCCCTTCTCCCTTTTTTAAAACTGCAATTGCAGTTACTTCCTGCTTAAAAGTATTATCACTCATTGTTTATCTCCATACATAAATCCCAACATCTCCGCCATCGCATCCAACCGGTCGATATCCGATCCCAACATCTCCGCCATCGCATCCAACCGGTCGATATCCGATCACAACATCTCCGCCATCTCATCCAACCAGTCGCCTTCGAACGACTCGATTTCGCCCTCGTCAACCTTAGAACGAAGTTTAGGATCCATCGGAATGCGCGCAATATGTTTTATTCCATGCTTTGCAGCGATTTCTTCCAGGTGACTGTCCCCATAAATCATGTGCTTCTTATCACATTGATCACATACAAAATATGACATATTTTCTACAATTCCAAGAATTGGTACATTCATCATCTTTGCCATATGAACGGCTTTGTCGACAATCATGGAAACAAGCTCCTGCGGAGATGTAACGACGATAATCCCATCAACAGGAAGCGACTGAAACACGGTAAGTGGTACATCCCCTGTTCCCGGCGGACAATCTACAAACATAACATCCTCATCCTGCCACAAAACATCCGTGTAAAACTGTTTTACCGTTGACGCGATTACAGGCCCACGCCATATGACCGGCTGTTCATCCGCATCAAGCAACAAATTCATAGACATTACATCGATGCCTGTCTTTGTTGATACCGGTAACAAAACAAGCTGCTGTTCATCCTCGCCAACATCACTCGACTTTGCCTTTTCTGTAAGCCGAAATGTCTTCGGAATTGATGGTCCTGTAATGTCCGCATCCAAAATTGCTGTCTTCTTGCCCTTTCGCTGGGACAAAACCGCAAGAAGGGATGTTACAAGCGACTTGCCAACGCCACCCTTTCCACTTACCACCGCAATAATTTTCTTAATATCTGAAAAAACATTTGGCTCTGCCGCAAAGCTTGACGTTGCCGCCTTTCCACTCGTACGCGACGCACAATTCGAACCGCAGGTGTCACAGTTATGTGTGCAATTTTCTGAAGATTGATTCTCCATCGTTAGTCCTCCTCAATATGCTCTCTACCTTCTGCTATAATACTACGAACATGGTCATCTGCCAATGAATAAAAGATGGATTTACCTTCTCTGCGGTTTTTCACAAGCTTACTCTGCTTCAAAATGCGCAGCTGATGCGAGATTGCCGACTGTGTCATATGAAGTGTTTCTGCAATATCACACACACAGACCTCCGCCTCGAAAAGCACAAACAAAATCCGAATTCGGGTCGAATCTCCAAACACTTTGAAAAGCTCCGCTAAATCATATAGTTCCTCTTCATTCGGCATCGTTTCCTCAACAATTTTAACCAAATCCGCATGCACTTCTTTGCTTTCACAACACATTTCATCGTGTTGGTGTTGATGTTTTTTCTCCATAATATCATCCTTTCTGCTACGTGTCCTCGATTTACGGGAATAAGGTTAGCACAAATCATGCTAACCTTTTCTCTGTAAATATCCTTTTTACGAATGCTACAATTTCTTTACAAATAATGCTCGAATCGCATTTAGTACCGCAAGCACCATAACGCCTACATCTGCAAAAATTGCAAGCCACATACTCGCAATACCGATAGCACCAAGTGCCAGACAAATTCCTTTTACACCAAGTGCGAATGCAATATTCTGGTATACGATGTGCAGGCATTTTCGGGATATTTTGATTGCCTTTGCAATTTTCTTCGGATCATCATCCATAAGAACGACATCCGCCGCCTCAATCGCCGCATCCGAACCAAGTGCGCCCATCGCAATACCAATATCCGCAAGTGAAAGAACAGGGGCATCATTAATACCGTCCCCTACAAATGCAAGCTTTGCATCGGCAGCTTTCTCACCAAGCAAGCGTTCAACCTCTGTCGCCTTATCGGCAGGGAGAAGCTCACTTAATACCTCCGTAAGCTCAAGTTCTGCCGCCACATGATCCGCGACCTTCTTTGCATCCCCCGTAAGCATAACCATACGCGAAACGCCTGCCTCTCGCAGATTTTCAATTGCTTCCTTTGCTGTCGGCTTAATAACATCCGAAATCAAAATGTGGCCTGCATATATACGATCAAGCGCTACATGCACAATCGTACCAACATGGTTACATTCCTTATATGCAATACCAAATCTTCTCATGAGCTTATCATTTCCAACGACAACCTCTGTTTTGTTATCAATCGTTGCAACGATACCGTTACCACCAATTTCCTCCACATCCGAAACCCGGTTTTTGTCAATCGGTTCATTGTAAGCTGCCTTAAGACTCTTACTAATCGGATGATTTGAGTAGCATTCTGCGTAGGCTGCATACATGAGAAGCTCTTTGTCTTCCATATCATTATGGTGAATACCGCTAACCTCAAATACGCCCTTCGTCATTGTACCTGTCTTATCGAAGACAACGCATTTTGTTTTGGCAAGCGTTTCTAAATAGTTTGATCCTTTTATAAGAACACCTTCATGACTCGCGCCACCGATTCCTGCAAAAAACGTAAGCGGAATACTGATTACAAGCGCACACGGACAGCTAATTACCAGAAATGTGAGTGCGCGGTAAACCCATTCCCCCCACATTGCCGGCTTTCCGAGAATTGACATACGCACAAGTGGAGGAGCAATTGCAAGAAGCAGTGCACTAATACAAACTGCCGGAGTATAATACTTTGCAAACTTCGAAATGAAGTCCTCTGATTTTGACTTTTTTGAGCTTGCATTCTCAACCAGATCCAAAATTTTTGATACAGTAGACTCACCAAACGCCTTTGTTGTCCGTAAGCGAAGCACACCGGTCATATTGATGCAACCGCTTACTACCTCATCTCCGACCGTTGCCTCACGAGGCAGGCTTTCTCCGGTAAGCGCACTTGTATTAAGCGACGAGGTTCCCTCCTCAACGATACCATCAATCGGTACCTTCTCGCCCGGCTGAACAAAAATGATTGTTCCGACCGCAACCTCATCCGGATCTATCTGCTTGAGTTCGCCTTCTGCTTCAACATTTGCATAATCCGGTCTTATATCCATCAAAGCGCTGATATTTCTACGGCTCTTACCAACAGCATAGCTCTGAAAAAGTTCACCAATCTGGTAAAACAGCATAACAGCAATCGCCTCTGTATAATCGCCGCGTCCGCTTAATGCAACAGCAATCGCGCCAAGGGTTGCAACAACCATCAGGAAGTTTTCGTCAAACACCTGACCATTTATAATCCCCTTGAATGCCTTGCGTAAAATGTCATAACCAATTACGAAATATGGCACCATATAGCAGACAAATCGCGCGATTCCCTCTACGGAAACAAAACGAAGTGCAATCATAAGTAGCGAAGCAACAAGAATGCGATACAACATTTTTTTCTGCTTACGTGTCACAAAATCACCTCAATCTCCGGCACAACCAATAAGAAGTTATGCCTATCTTCTATCCTCTGTTTATCCATACATTCAAATCAGAAGAAAATTTCACAATCATCTTCAACCTTCTTACAATTCTTCAATACAGCCTTCATAACGGTCTTTGGGTCTGCATCATCCTCAAACTCGACATTCATCTTAAGTGCCATGAAGTTCACAACTGCATCCTTAACACCTTCTGTCTTCTTTGCAGCTTCCTCCATCTTGTTCGCACAGTTTGCACAATCAACCTCAATTTTATAGCTTTTCTTCATAATCATATCCTCTCTTTCCATCTCGCACTGATAAATTTTGTTTTCAAATCTTTTATATGAACATTCATTCATATGTTTATTTTATTATAACATGAACATATGAATTGTCAAGCATATATTTATTATTATATCGCATATACCCTTGCGTCGTTCTGTTTCCTGTACGTTTTCACTTTTTCTGTTTCGTCCGAATCTCTTATTCTTATGCTTTTTGCTTTTCGATCTAACACATTTTTAATTCTTTAAATATAACGTGCATAAAATGTATATTATTTTATTGGAATCGTGCATGCACACCGTTTGTCATTTCCTGTCTACTCTGCTATAATTAATTTAAATGTAGCAGTCAATGGCATACAAAATATTTATAGAAGGAGAATGAAAATTGGGTATTTCAGATTCAATGAACGAATTGGAACGGTTGCGTAGTCGGAACAGCCTACTAATAGGGTTAACATTTGGCATTCCTATCGTGAGTATGTTTTTTTATGGATCATTAATGTTTCGGTCGGCTTCCCCACAGGCAAGCGCAAGCACGGCATCTCCAAGTCTGGCATTCCCATTGCTGATGCTGTTTATTCCCGTTTCGATTGTCGTTTTATTGCTCATGGCGAACAAAAACCGCAAGCGTTTTAAACAATTGTATAAGGAAACCTTTGTTGTAAATTCATTATCGAACTATTTCAGTCAGGTTATGTATGATTGGGAGAACGGTTTTTCACAAGAGCAGGTTAAAAACTTTGGACTTTCACGTATGGGAAATCGCTTTTCTTCCGAAGATTACTTAAGAGGCGTTTACAAGGATATTCTGTTTGAGCAGGCAGATGTCACGATTCGTTACCATCATAACACTGGCAAATCCAGTTCAACGGTTACCTATTTCAAAGGTAGAATGTTTTCGTTTACTTTTCCGAAAAATCAAGTGACTAGCCTACAGGTTCACTCAAAAAATTTTGCGTATGCGCAATCAAGCCCGAGCGGTTTTAAGATGCAGAAGGTAAATCTGGAAAGCGAAGATTTCAACAAAAATTTTGTCGTTAAAACAGCCTATGAGCATGACGCATTTTATATTATTACACCTGCACTGATGGAGCGCATCCAGGCTCTTAGCAGTAAATATCGGACCATAGTTATGTATTTTTCAGGCGGTCGCCTGTTTCTTGGAATTGAAGGTTGTACCAACACCTTCGATCCACCGATGAACAAGAAGCTTTCTTATCCGGAAGAGCAGGAACGTATACGTCGCGATGTTCAGGACATTATTGATGTCATTGATACTATGACTCAATCTGTCTCGCTATAATATATTAACTATCCCGTCGCACAAAATGCGCGGCGTGTATTATAATTTATAAGGAGGAGAAAATTATGATAGTATTAGGAATTGTTTTAGGTGTTTTATTGATTGTTTTGATATGGTATACCGCTACATATAATTCAATCAAGGTTTCTAAATTAAAGGTTAAGGAAAGCTTATCCGGCATTGATGTTGCACTCACAAAACGTTTCGACACATTGACAAAAATGCTTGATGTTGTCAAAGGTTTTCAGCAACACGAAAAAGCGATTCTCACAGAAATTGTGAATCTTCGAAGTGGCATGACTATGAAGGAACGAAAAGCAGCCAGCGCTTCTATGGATCAGGCGATGAGCGAAATCAATGTTGTCGCTGAGAATTATCCGGAGCTTCGTTCCAGTGAAAACTTCATTCAGCTTCAAAAAACAATTGCAGATGTCGAAGAACATTTGCAGGCTGCAAGACGTTTATACAACGCAAATGTAACTTCATACAATGCAAAAATTATTACATTCCCTAACAGTATTGTTGCAGGTGCAATGCATGCGACAGAAGAAGAGTTCTTCGAAGCTGAAACTGCAAAACGCAGTGATGTTGCGATGACATTCTAATAATAAGGGGCTTTTAAACATTCAAAAAACAAGCAGGACTGAGGCACACCCTCAAAGTCCTGCTTGTTTTGTATGTAAAAATATTAGTCAATTACTCTACATATACACCATATCGATCTACATAGTATTTACCTTGAATCCATGCATCTGTAGCTAATTCACCATTGCCGTAAAAATAAAACCATACACCATCGAGCCAGGTCCAGCCAACAGCCATTTCACCATTTGGCTTGAAATAATATCGAATACCATCGATTTCCTGCCAATCCGTTATCATTCTTCCATCGTAACCAAGATAGTAGTTTTTATTGCCGGAAACAACAAAGCCTGTCTGCTTCTCTCCGCTACCTGCAAAACGATACCAAGCACCATCAATGTACTTCCAACCTCTGGCCATACGACCATCTGTGTCTAAATAGTATTTACCGGAATCAATCCAACCAGTCTTCATCGCACCATTTTCGCCAAAATAATACCATGCATTATCATATTTTATCCAACCGGTCTGCATTGCACCATTTTTGTCAAAATAGTATTTTACACCGTTAACATCAACCATACCGGTTACCATTGCGCCATTTTGGTCCATATAATAATTCGTATTATTTAGTTTTACCCAGCCCGTCTTCATATAGCCATCTGTTCCCAAATAATACCATTTGCCGCCAATCAGTTGCCAGCCATAAGCAGCTGCGCCTATGTTGGCTCCTGAGGTAAAGCAATAACAATATTTCTGATTTGTCTTTACCCAGCCTGTACACATATACTCGTTTTTATCAAAATAGTACCATTTTCCATCGATTAATAGCCATTTGTTTAAAGCATAACTGCCATCAGTTAATAGAAATTTTCTCCTGTCGCCCTCCGCAATCCAATCGCCTATTTTCAAGAAACCATGGTTGTTTGCATACCGATATGAGCTTGAATTATCCGGACACTTCATATAAAATCCATTTATTTTCTTTGGATTTGCATCATCATAAAAACCAAATGGATATTGGTCCGAAAGGCTCGTATAGCTTCCCTCAATTTTTGCCCAAGTCATAGAGTTACATCCAAAGAATGCTTTATTCCCAATCCATGAAACATTTGATGGGATTGTAACCGTTTGAAGTCCCGCTCCACGAAAGCTTTCTTCTTCGATTCTTTCAAGTTTTGAAGGTAGTTTGATTGATTTCAGACTTGTACAGCCTGCAAAAGCTCTTTTTTCAATTGTTGTCAAACTCTCCGGAAGTGAAACTGCTTGAAGTGCAGTACAACCCTCAAATGCAGATTCCTCAATTTTACTAATACCTTCACCCATGGTTACACTTGCCAACTGCTTACAGTCTAAAAACGCGTTTTTCCCAATCGATGTGACACCTTCCGGAATTGTGACACTGATAATATTATTATTGTTTTTGAATGCATCATTTTTAATTGTTACAACATTTCCACCGCCGAGATTATCAGGAATTACAACAGCTTTTGAACTGCCTTTATAACCTGTAATGGTCACATTCCCCGACCCCCATTCTTTTGTGTACACAAAGTCTGAATCAGCCGCCTTTGTTTCAATAGTATATGCCGGTGTACCCGCAAGTATTGTTACAAAAATAAATAGCAACGCTAATATTTTTTTGATTTTCTTTCCCATAAATAACCTCCTTCTGTATCTACTTTATATTATATATTTCCTGCAATCTAAGTCAAACTATTTTTACATAATTCGTTCACTTATTTTGTTCCGTGACAAAGGGACGCTCCTCGTGACAAAAGCTACGTCCCTAAAAGCAAGGCGACGGTTTCGACGTGGTTTGAATGCGAGAATTGGTCGACGACACATACTTTTGCAAGGGAAAAGCCATGTGCAGACAAAAGCTTGATGTCGCGCGCAAGTGTCGCAGGATCGCAGCTTACATACACAAGTCGTTTTGGTGACATCTGTTTGATTGTATCAAGCAATATGCTGTCGCAGCCCTTACGCGGCGGATCGACAATGACGACATCAGGATGGCACCCCAAAGACTCCTCATCGTTCCGGTTGTTGTTATAAAACTGTGGCACAACCTCCTCGGCCTTTCCACAGAAAAATTGTGCATTAGCAAAACCGTTTTTCAAAGCATTTTTCTTTGCATCCTCGATTGCCTGCGGAACGATTTCAACTCCATACACTTTTTTTGCGTGTCTGGCAATACTAAGTGAAATTGTACCGATTCCGCAATACATATCCCAGACTACTTCGTTCCCTGTAAGCTGCGCATACTCGATTGCCTTGTCATACAAACGTTTTGTCTGCACCGGGTTCACCTGGTAAAATGACATTGGAGAAATCGAAAAACAGACATCACCGATATAATCTGTAATCGTATCGCTGCCCCATAGTGTTTTGCACGTATCGCCAAGGATACGGTTTGTATTTTCACAATTTATGTTTATGCTCACACTTGTAAGCTTCACGTCTTTTTCTATTGCCCTGCAGTTCGTCTCTTTGCGATATTTGCCTGACTGTTTTGCGGAATTATAGCTATAAACTGCCCGCTTTAGTGCTTCTAAAACCACCTTTTCCCCGCAAGGCAGCTTTGTTTCGTTTATTACAAAGCAAACCATTAACTCGCCGGTCGCAAATCCGACTCTCGTCAAAATGTGCCGCAATACACCTGTATGTGTCTGCTCATCATATACGAATTTGCCTGTCTTATCCTGCTCTGTCTGAATAATCGTGCGAAGCTCACGAATAATAGAATCATTTACGGGATGTCCGATTACGCAGCGGTCCATATCAATAATGGAATGCGTCCGCCCCGCATAAAAACCGATTTCGACCTTTCCCTCTTTATTTACGCCGACCGGAAACTGCATTTTATTTCGATAAAAAAATGGTGTTTCCATACCGCAAACAGGTTCCATATATGTTTCCGCGTCCGCAATACCGCCTATGCGTTCCAAGCAGTTTTTCACTTTGTTCCACTTATATTCAAGCTGCTTCTCATAAGACATGTGCATAAGGGAGCAGCCGCCGCAGCGTCCGGCATTTGCACACCGAGACTCCACACGAAACGGCGATGGTTCAATAAGCGCAATTACACGTGCATAGGCATATGTTTTCTTTACCTTCGTCAGCCCAATTCGAACAACATCTCCAACGACGGCATCCTTCACAAAAACGGCAATCCCTCTGTCAGCTTCTCCCCTTCCTGTACAACCGCCGTGCTCTGTTTCATCCGTCAAAGGTAAATGTCCAATTCCTTCTCCATCATTGCCAATGTCTTCAATTGTAATAATATATTCATCGTTTTTTTTCATCATTTCGATTTGTCACTCCGGAATACAAATTTGTTTATGATTCCTCTCCGTGTTTACTTGTCATTCGCACATTTGACTCAAACATCTTGTTAAATCCGAGCCACTCTGTCTTGTCTTCATTTGCCCCCAAAAGCTCCGTAAATGTCTGAAGCTTGGCATCAAGATTATCTGCATGTGCAAGTGCAAGTGCTTCAATTAACGCAGGTTTCTTAGGCGAGCCAAATTCAAGCTCACCGTGATGGGATAAAATGCAATGCTTTAATTCATTTGCAAGTGTTTTATCAAAGCCCGCAATTGTCTGAATGCGCTCGGAAATCATCATTGTTCCGATGACAATATGACCGACCAGCTGTCCCTCGTCTGTATAATCGTTTTCCGGGAATCCGGACAACTCCTGTACCTTTCCGATGTCATGAAAAATAGCAGCCGTAATCAACAAATCCCGGTTGACAGCCGGATAATTCGTTGCAATGTAATCACAAAGCTTTGCAACCGAAAGTGTATGTTCAAGCAAGCCTCCGATAAATCCATGATGAATCGATTTTGCTGCTGAATGTGCCTTAAACGTGCTGATAAAATCCTTATCCTCTACAAAAAAGCTCTTTAAAAGTGCATTTAAATGCGGTTGCTTAATACAATCAATCATTGCAAGCAATTCTTTGTACATGCCATCTATATTCTTACCGGAGCATGGCATGTAGTCGGCCGGGTCAAACTCTCCTTCGTCAGCAACACGCACACGCTTTACATTCAGCTGAAGTGCTCCGTTAAAGCTTGTCACCTGCGCATCCACACGAATATAATCCATAGGATCAAAATGAGCAATTGCATTTGTAAGCTCCCACACCTTTGCATCGATAATCCCTGTCTTATCCTGAAGCTGCATGGAATAGTAGCTCTTTCCGGCTTTTGTTTTTGCAACAATCTTGTTTTTACACAGGTATACCTCCGATACCATTTCTCCATCTCGTAATGTATTAATATAGTTCATAGTCTTTGTATCCTTTCTTAATGCTCCACTGCCTCATAGTATGCAATTAATTCTTCTCTGCAATCTAAAAAATGCGGATATATTGAATTGTCAACAACACTTCAAGCATACGATCTCTCTTTTTTTTGATTCTGTTTCGGAGGAACAGCTTCCTCAAATTGCAACCGTACAATTACTTAAAAATTAGCACAATCCCAATGTTTAATCAAGTGTTCGGGTATATTTCCTCTTTATCTTTCAGGCAAAATGCATTATTATAGAAGCATATATACCCACGTACTGTTTCAGATTCTTTTTTCCGTGGGCAGAGAGGATTTATCATGAACAAACGAAGCTTACGCATACTTGAATATAATAAAATACTTGGTCTTTTGGCAGAACACGCAGGCTCTGCGATGGCCAAAAAGCGTTGTGAACGCATGAAACCGCAACGCGACATTGAAACAATTAATGTTTTACAGGAAGAGACACGCGATGCGCTCCTTCGTCTCCACCGACAAGGTAATCTTTCCTTTGCGGGACTTACGGATGTCGGTGCATCCATAAAACGTCTTGAAGTGGAAGGCACGCTTACTTCCAAGGAGCTTTTGGATCTTGCAGCCTTACTTCAGGTTACCGCAAATGCAAAAGCCTACGGCGAAGGCTCTGATTTACTCGATGCAACGCACGAGGTTTCATACGACTGTTTGACGGAGCGCTTTTCGAGCCTTGTTCCACTCACAAATATTGCAACCGAAATCCACAGATGCATTATCTCCGAAAACGAAATAGCAGACGATGCATCTTCACATCTAAAATCTATCCGTCGGAGCATTGCACTTGCAAACGAAAAAATCCGTCAGCAGCTTGCGAAGCTTGTCGCAGACGATTCTCAAAAGGACAAATTGCAGGACAGCTTAGTCACTATGCGTAACGGCAGATATTGCATTCCGGTCAAATCAGAATATCGTTCACAGTTTCCCGGTATGATTCATGACCGCTCCGGTTCCGGCTCTACACTTTTTATCGAGCCAATGTCCGTTGTAAATCTCAACAACGAGATTAAGGAATTAGCTGACGAGGAATTAATCGAAATCGAAAAGATTTTAACAGATTTGAGCTTACTTGCTGCACAATCCGTCGAAGATATTCTGTATGACATGGAAACGCTTGTCGCACTTGACTTCATTTTTGCAAGAGCAAAGTTTGCACGTTCCTACATGGGAAGTCAACCAATTTTTAATACAGAAGGAATGATTGACATCAAGGCAGGCAGACATCCTCTTTTAGAAAAACATACCGTCGTTCCGGTGGATATTCGCCTTGGTGAGGATTATAATCTTTTAATTGTCACAGGTCCAAATACCGGTGGAAAGACAGTCTCCTTAAAGACGCTCGGACTGTTTACACTGATGGGGCAGGCAGGACTTCACATTCCTGCAATGGAAGGTTCAAGGCTTACCGTCGTTGATGATGTATTTGCAGATATCGGCGATGAACAGAGCATTGAGCAGAGTCTTTCAACCTTCTCTTCTCACATGAGCAACATTGTTTATATTATGAACCATGCAACGCCAAACACGCTTTGTCTGTTTGATGAGCTTGGCGGCGGAACCGATCCGACAGAAGGCGCTGCACTTGCCATTTCAATTCTAAACCATCTAAAAAACATGGGCGCGCGCTGTATGGCAACGACGCATTACAGCGAACTCAAAACATACGCACTGTCCACAGATGGTGTAGAAAATGCATCCTGCGAATTTGATGTTGCCTCTTTAAAGCCAACCTATAAGCTTATGATCGGAATTCCCGGAAAATCCAATGCTTTTGCCATTTCCAAAAAGCTCGGACTGCCGGATTATATTATAGAAGGTGCAGCCGCACAGATTGACAGCACTGCAGTCGATATGGAAACCTTAATCGCAGATCTCGAAAAGAGCAAACGTGACATCGAAGCGGACAAGCAAGCCATTGAACAATACAAGCAGGAAATCGAATCTCTAAAGAAAAATCTGTCAGAGAAAGAAGCAGAGCTCACAACGAAAAAAGCCGAAATTTTGCGTAAAGCCCGGGAAGAGGCTCGCGATATTATTGATGAGGCGAAGGAGGTTGCCGACCAGGCTATCCGCGACTACAACAAATGGAGCAACAATCCACACAAAGCCGATTTACGTACAATGGAGCAAAAGCGCGGCAAGCTTCGCGACAAGCTGAATACATATGATAAAGCAGGTGTGCAAAAGCAGGCAAAAAGCTCCAATCACAAGGCGAATGATTTTCATATTGGTGACACCGTCGAGGTCCTCAGCATGGGGGCGAAAGGAACCATCACTGTGCTTCCGGATGCAAAAGGACTTGCCACGGTACAAATGGGAATTTTATCTTCTCGTCTGCCAATCAGCGATTTGCAGATTATTCAGGAGCCTTCGGCAAAGGATACAAATACTTACCGTACAAAAAGCAAGAGTATTACAAGCAAGGCAATGACATTTTCACCCGAGATTAATGTTATTGGCAAAACTGTTTTAGAAGCAACACAGGAAATTGACAAATATTTAGATGATGCTGTTTTGGCCCATGTTTCCAAAGTCACGATTGTGCACGGAAAGGGAACCGGTGCCCTTAGAAACGGCATTCACCAGTATCTTCGCAAACATCCTCTCGTATCTTCCTTCCGCCCCGGCGAATTCGGCGAAGGCGAATACGGTGTAACAATTGTAGAATTATAAAGGGGGAATAAAACAACATGGATAAACAGCGTATTTTGATTGTAGATGATGACGAAAACATTGCAGAGCTTATTTCGCTCTATCTTCTCAAGGAATGCTTTGCAACAGAGATTGCCTACAATGGCCGCGATGCACTCGCACTTGTTGACTCATTTAATCCGCATCTTATTTTACTTGATATTATGCTTCCCGATATTGATGGTTACGAGATTTGTACGGAGGTCCGTAAAACAAAGCAGACGCCTATTATCATGCTTTCTGCAAAGGGTGAGGTTTTTGATAAGGTGTTAGGTCTTAAGCTTGGTGCTGACGACTATATGATGAAGCCTTTTGACTCCAACGAACTTGTAGCCCGTGTTAAGGCCGTGCTTCGCCGTACGGCTCCCGTTATAATGGAGCGGACATCGGTTCCTATCCAAACCAACTATCAGGGTGATTATGTTGAATATGAGGACTTGCTTGTAAATATTACAAACTACATGGTTATTTTGGAAGGTGAGCAGATTGAAATGCCGCCAAAGGAATTAGAGCTTCTCTATTTCCTTGCAAGTAAACCAAATCAGGTATTTACCCGTGATCAGCTTCTTGATCGTCTCTGGGGCTACGACTATATCGGCGACTCGCGTACCGTCGATGTTCACATCAAACGTTTGCGCGAAAAGCTTAACGAGAACCACAACTGGTCGATTTCTACTGTCTGGGGAAAAGGCTACAGATTCGAGGTGCGCTAATGAAAAGATCCTTTTTTGATATTATTTTCTTAGGCTTTTTGTTTTTATTTGTCTCCGTCTTTTTCATATTGGTTTTCTATTCATCCAATACAACAAGACGTGCCCTAATTGAAGAAAAAGCCGACAATTTAACGAACGAAGCATTTTTGTTTGAACCAACAATCACCGGATATGTCCGCGGATTTTACACGAAGGAAAACCTTCAGGAATCTCTTACGTATTATGCGACAACGCTTGATTCAAGTATCTGGTTCGTCGATCCGGACGGAAAAATGGTTGCAAGTGCACAGGGAAAAGATCACGCAGCCCCTCCGGAAAACATATTTCTTTTGAACTGGGATTTTAATTTGAACGAGAGTCAAACCTTTACCGGTGATTTCTATGGTGTATTTGAAGATGATGTTATCACGGTTGCCATTCCTGTTCTCTACAAAAACGAATTACAAGGTATGGTATTTTTGCACTCGACCGTTTCACAGCTCAAGAACATGCAAAGAAACATCGTTCAGGCAATGTATGTACCATTCCTTATTATGATTATTGTATCCTTCTTATTGCTTGGTCTGATTTCCCAAAAAATCATGCGACCAATCCGTAAGATAAACTCGATTGCCGAGGAATACGCAACCGGTAACTTTGATTCTCCAATGAATGTCAAATCAAAGGATGAAATCGGACAGCTGGCATCGACGCTGGAATTCATGGCCTCGGAGCTCTCCAAGCTTGACGAATACCGTCGTGCCTTCATCTCCAATATTTCCCATGATTTCCGCTCCCCGTTAACCTCTATCAAGGGTTACATTGAAGCGATTTTAGACGGAACGATTCCTCCCGAAAAACAGGAGCGTTATCTCAATATCGTTGTGGATGAAACAAAGCACCTTTCAAAGCTGACAGCAAGCTTGCTTGAGCTTAACGACTTTGATTCCTACGGTATCTGGCTTATGTACAAGGAGTTCGACGTAGTAGACCTCGTCCGTGTAGCATTAAATACATTTGAAGGCAAATGCTCTGACAAGGGCATCACACTTGTCCTCAATAATCACACAGACAATTCTGTTGTTAAAGCTGACAAAACAAAAATCCAGCAGGTTGTCTATAATCTTTTGGATAATGCCATTAAGTTTACGCCGGCGGGCAAAAGCATTTACGTCACACTCACGGAACGCAATGACAAAATCTTTATTTCCATTAAGGATGAAGGATGTGGTATTCCAGCAGATTCTCTCAGCAAAATATGGGTTCGTTTTTACAAGGCGGATATATCTCGAGGAAGAGACAAGCAGGGTACCGGTCTTGGTCTTGCCATCACGAAAGAAATTATTAAGGCACATAACGAAAACATTAACGTTGTAAGTACAGAAGGCGTCGGCAGTGAATTTACCTTCTCATTACAAAAGGTTGTACCGGAAAAAACAGATAAAACAGAAAACATTACAAACGACCAATCACAACAGGCTATACTGTAATTTGGTATATAATATGCAAAACCCCGACAATGAGATATCCCAAAATCAAACTATTTGGAGTGCCTCATTGCCGGGGTTTTATATTGTAGAAATCAATCGTTTTTATTGTTGTTCTTCGGATTGTTATGCTTCGGAAGCTTCCGTTTCGATAATCCCGATACCAAGCTCCTCTAATTGCTTATCATCTACGATGTTTGGTGCTTCACTCATAAGGCATGATGCATCCTTTACCTTAGGGAAAGCAATTACATCACGGATAGAATCCTCCTTTGCCATAAGCATGACAAGACGATCAAGACCATAAGCAAGTCCCGCATGTGGCGGAACACCATACTTAAATGCATTTAACAGGAATCCGAACTGCTCATATGCCTGTTCCATTGTAAAGCCTAATGCCGCAAACATCTTTTCCTGTATGTCGTTCTGGTGGATACGCACACTGCCTCCGCCAATTTCATTGCCGTTTAATACGATATCGTATGCTTTTGCACGAACACGACCCGGATCAGAATCAATATACTGTATATCCTCTTCCATAGGCATTGTGAACGGATGGTGCATTGCCTGATAACGACCCATGTCCTCATTCCACTCAAGAAGTGGGAACTCTGTGATCCATACAAAACGGTATTCATTCTTGTCAAGAAGTCCGAGCTGGTTTGCAATCTCAAGACGAAGTGCGCCTAACACGTCATACACAAGCTTTGTCTTATCAGCCGCAAACAATAACAAGTCACCCGGCTTACCCTCAAGTCTGTTAATCATATTTTCAAGTTCGTCTTCCTTCATGAATTTTGCAAACGAAGACTTGTATGTTCCATCCTCTGCAATTGCAATATAAGCAAGACCTTTTGCACCGTATCCCTTGGCAAAATCTACTAAGGCATCAATTTTCTTCCGTGGCATGGCACCTAAGCCTTCCGCATTAATTCCGCGAACACTTCCGCCTGCCTCGATTGCATTCTTGAAAACGACAAATTCTGAATCCTTCACAACATCTGTTACATCATGAAGCTCAATACCAAAACGAAGATCCGGCTTGTCGGAGCCAAAACGCTCCATCGCCTCTTTGTATGTCATACGTTGAATCGGAAGCTGTACATCAACGCCAATGGTTTCCTTGAAAAGCTTCGCCAAAAGTCTCTCATTGACATCAATGACATCATCTACATCTACAAAAGAAAGCTCCATATCCATCTGTGTAAACTCCGGCTGACGGTCCGCACGCAAGTCCTCATCACGATAGCATCTTGCAATCTGGAAATAACGATCATAGCCTGAACACATTAAAAGCTGCTTGTAAATCTGTGGTGACTGTGGCAAAGCATAGAACGAACCCGGATGCACACGGCTTGGTACAAGATAATCTCTGGCACCCTCCGGTGTAGATTTACAAAGTGTCGGTGTCTCTATTTCGATGAAGCCTTCCTCTGCCATAAACGCACGCGTCAATGTAGAAACCTGACTACGAAGGATGAGATTTTTCTGAAGATCCGGTCGACGCAAATCTAAATAACGGTATTTCAGACGAAGCTCTTCCTTTGTCTTGCTGTTTTCTTCAATCGGAAACGGAGGTGTATCTGCTTCCGACAAAATACGAATGTCATCAGCGATAATTTCGATGTCACCGGTCTTTAAATTCTCATTCACGGCACCGCCTCGCTTCGCAACCTTACCTGTGATCGCTACAACAAACTCTGCACGCAGCTTCTCTGCCTTTGCAAAGCTTTCGGCACCACAATTTGCCTCTTCGAAAATAATCTGTAAAATACCACTTCTGTCACGTAAATCTACAAAAATGATACCGCCCTTATTTCTGCTTTTTTGTACCCAGCCCATAACGGTTACTTCTTTTCCGACCATAGCGCTGTTTACTTCTGTACATCTGTGGCTCCTTTTCAGCCCTTTCATTGACTCTGCCATTGCTCAATCTCCTTTAAAATCTGCAACTTCTAGTTTAATTTATTGATATAAAATTCCTCAAATACAGTATAGCCTTCTGCCTCCATCTGCTCCTTCTGGAATTTCTTATTTTTCTTCATAATCGCGATATTAACAATCTTTCCTGTCGCACGCTCTGCCTTTGCCTTCGTAAGAATTTCCTGCATACGCTCTGCCGGCATATTTTTCTCGATTAAATACGCTGTCTTTTCTCCTGTTCCCGGAATCTTAAAATCGCGTTCCAGAAGGAGCATGACAATACGCTCAAATCCAATCGAAAATCCGCAGGCCGGTGTCGCATTTCCCGTGAACTTACCAATCATTTCATCATAACGTCCGCCGCCGCCGACCGAACCGCCGAATTCATCCATTGAAATTTCAAAAATCGGTCCGGTATAGTATGACATTCCTCGCACAAGTGTCGGGTCGAAGCTAATCTTGAACTCTGCCTGCTTTGCGCCCTCAACACTTGCAATAATTGTCTCTAAACCATCGGCTACGTCAGCATCCAACACATCGCCAAGTGTCTCCTTAATAAAACGTACTCCGGCAATATCTGCTGTAACCTTCTCGAAAAGCCCGAGATATTTTATAACCGATTCCTCTGCATAGCCATCTGCAATCAATTCTTCCTTAACACCGTCGAGACCAATCTTGTCCATCTTATCAAGTGTAATAAATACGTTATCGTAATCAGTCTCGGCAAACCCACTGTATGCTGCCATCGCCTTAAGGATACGTCGGTCATTTATTCGAATCGTAAAGTTTTTAAAATCAAGCTTGCCAAGTAATGTCGTCGTAGCCAGAATCAGTTCGATTTCCGCAAGAATGGTCGGCTCTCCCAAAATATCAATATCACACTGCATGAACTGACGATATCTTCCACGCTGTGGTCTGTCAGCTCTCCAAACATTTCCCATCTGCAAGGCTTTAAATGGATTTGGAAGCTCATTTGCATTGTTCGAGTAATATCTCGAAAGCGGAAGCGTAAGGTCATAACGAAGACCGCCATCCACGAGACTGCTGCTGTCAATCGCATTTCCGGCAAGTGCTGCATCCAGCTTTTCGCCCCTCTTCAAAATCTTAAATATCAGCTTTTCATTCTCGCCGCCCTGCTTGCTGCTAAGGTTCTCTATGTGCTCTACGCACGGCGTCTCAACGGAACAAAATCCAAAGGTCTTGTATGTCTCTTTAATTAACCCGATACAATAATCGCGGATTGCCATCTCCTTTGGCAAAATATCCTTCATTCCTGTTACCGGCTTCTTTTTCATTGCCATATCTAATCCTCCACTTTATCTTTCAGTCCTGTTTTTTTGCGATCAATCATTTCAGAAAATCTAGCTATATAGTCGTCAACTGACTTGCAGTTCTCAACTCTTTCCACTCTGTTTTCCTGATGAAATACCAGCTTCGTTGATGCGCCTGCACCAGCCGCTATTATATCAGTTAACTCCTCCATAATCAACACATTATAAAGGCATTCGCTTCCCTTTACGGCATATCCGACATTTTCAAGATTTCCACCAATATTCTTCTGGCGGTACATATAGTATGGCTCCATGGAAAGCTCCGCAGCAACATCCGCCACCATATCAAGCATATCATTCATATCATGATTGATGGTACTCCCAAAGGTATCCATTTGCTGTTTCAGATTCGCCGCCCGTTTGATTGCCAGAGAATGTACGGTAAGACTCTCCGGCGAAAGCTTCTTAATCTCATCTAAGGTGTGACGCATCGAATCCAGATTTTCTCCCGGAAGTCCCGCGATCAAATCCATATTGATATTATCAAAACCGCATGCTCGCGCAAGTGCAAATGCGTCCTTTGCCTGCCCTACAGTATGCGCACGTCCGATTGTCTGAAGCGTCGCATCATTCATCGTCTGCGGATTTATGCTGATTCGCGTTACGCCATGCTTTTTCATGACCATTAGCTTCTCGCGGGTAATGCTGTCCGGACGACCTGCTTCGACTGTAAATTCCCGCAAATATGCTCCGCGTTCCCCGCTTAAAAATTCGTCCTTTATCTTTGTCAAAAGAACATCTAAAAGCACATGCGAAATCGAGCTTGGTGTACCACCGCCAATATAAATCGCAAGCAGCTTTCGATTGCCATACTGCTTTGCTATGTATGCAAGCTCCTTGCAAAGTGTATCCACATACGCCTGCGCCTTGTCCGCATATTGTGCAATCGGATAAGATGTAAATGAACAGTAAAGACAACGACTCGGACAAAACGGAATGCCAACATACAGACAATAAGATGTTTCAAAATCAATTGTCTCCACAAGCGCAAGCTCTTTCTCTGCAACAACCGTAGCGAGTGTTGCCTTTTTGTCCGAAACATCATAAACCTGTTTGTAATAATCCTTTACCTCCGAAAAAGCTTTGCCCTCAGAAAGCAATTTCGTGGCAATCTTTGATGGTCGAACACCGGTCATGTCTCCCCATGGAAGCTTTCTATCGGTAAGCTGACCAAGCAACCGGTAAGCAGCCATTTTAAGAACATTGCGAAATACCGCCTTGTCTCTGTAATCCCATACAATTTTGGCACGAAGTCCGCAACCAGAAATAAGCAGCTTTCCATCGTAATACGGAAGCGTATCAACCGGACTTAAATTGTCCGGGTCATCGCAATTATCTCCATGCTCACACACTGTTAATATCGTTGAATCCTCTTGATACCAAATGCGAAATGTCAGCAAAAAGGACTTTGCTGCCGCTGCATCCTCCACAATCTTAACGCCCGGATAAAATGCCATAATCATGGCTCTCAAATCATTATTGTATTCCTGCCGGTTTTGAAGCAGAAGTATCATACCAATCATCCTCACCCACTAAAAATATGGATTTTCCTTCTTTTCTTTTCCGATTGTTGTCCGACTGTCATGTCCCGGATAAACCGTAACATTTTCCGGAAGCACAAGTAATTTTTTTTCAATATTCTGAAGCAACAATAAAGAATCTCCCGTAGGAAAATCTGAACGTCCGACGCTTCTGCAAAACAACGTATCGCCCGAGAACAAAATCTCCTCATCTGCAAAATAATAGCACATTCCGCCCTTTGTATGCCCCGGAACATGAATACATGTAATCTCTGCATCAAGAAGTGTAAGCTTCTCGGAATCCTTAACATATACATCTGCCTCGGCAGTTACCGGAAAGCCAAACATATTTGATAAATTAAGCTCCGGTCTTGCGAGTACGTCCTTTTCTTCCACACCTGCATATACCTTAATTCCCGGAAATGCCTGTTTTAAACCTCCAACTGCTCCAATATGATCCAAATGACCATGTGTCAATAAAATAGCGACGGGTTGAAGCTTTTGATTCTCATACATGGAAATCAAATATTCTGCACGATCCGCCGGATCTATAATAACTGCCTCCCGTGTTTCTGTATTGGCAACGGTGTAACAGTTCGTTGCAAAAGAACCTAACACATTCGTAATTGTTATATATTTGGACATCTGGTACTCCTTTCCCTTGGTTAACCGGTTGTTCTTTCAATATCGATAATCGATTCGATGCTACGAATCTTTGAAATTAATTTATTAAGCTGCTCCTTTGAATGAATCTCAAACTTGACAGATACCGTTGCTTTGCCCTGCTTATTTGTGCGGACATTCATGCCTGTCAGATTGATATTTTCCTCATTAAAAATCTTTGACAAAGCATATACAAGTCCCTGACTTTCACTTGCATATATGTTAATCTCCGTACTATAGAGGTTGCTTTGAACATCGCCCTTCGCCCAATCAGCCTCTATCAGCCTTGCACGGTCAAACTCGTCCATACAAAGCACATTAATACAGTCTGTTCTATGAATCGAAATGCCTCGACCTCGTGTGATATATCCGACAATTTCATCGCCCGGAACCGGTGCACAGCACTTTGAAAAACGAACCGCCATGTCATCCATTCCCTGAACGATAATGCCACCCTTTGGATTCTCAATACCACGCCCCGGCGTATTAATCTTATCAACGATCTGTGCCTCGGTAACCTTATTTGCCTCATCACGTTTGTACTCTTCTAACAGGCGGTTAACAACCTGACCTTCTTTGAGTCCTCCATGACCGATGGATGCCATAAGCGCATCCCAATTGGCAAAGTTGTACTTTTGCAAAACCTTTTCAATAAGCTCAGGCTTCGTAATATCTGCTAAAACAATTGATTTTGCTTTGCAATATGCAAGCATTGCATCCTTGCCCCGCTGAATATTATCTGTCTTGTTTTCCTGACGGAACCACTGGTTAATCTTTGTCTTTGCCTGCGAACTTTTAACAACGGAAAGCCAGTCGCGGCTTGGTCCCTTGGAGTTCTGGGAAGTAATAATTTCAACACGGTCGCCATTGTGAAGCTCTGTTTCGATTGGCACCTGTCTTCCGTTAACTCTTGCCCCGATCATCTTATTTCCGACTGCTGTATGAATGAGGTAAGCAAAATCAATTGGTGTGGAGCCTAAAGGCAAATCCTTAACATCACCCGCAGGTGTAAAACAATATACCTGATCGCCAAACAAGTCGAAATCTGTCTTGACAACGTTCATAAATTCGCGGTTGTCCTTCGTATCTGTCTGCCACTCCAAAATCTGGCGAAGCCAGCTCATCTTCTGATCCGCAGTCTCCTTCGATCCTGCCTCCTTATATTTCCAATGCGCAGCAATACCGTATTCAGCAGTTCTGTGCATCTCGTATGTTCGAATCTGAATCTCAAACGGACGTCCCGCCGGACCGATTAAGGTTGTATGCAGAGACTGATACATGTTCTGCTTTGGCATGGCAATATAGTCCTTAAAGCGACCGGGAATCGGCTTATATTTTGCATGAATAATACCGAGTGCCGCATAGCAGTCACGGACCGTTTCAACCTTAATTCGAATCGCATGTATATCATAAATCTGATCTAATGTCTTCTTCTGCGTAATCATCTTCTTGTAGATGCTGAACAGATGCTTTACACGTCCATCTACTTCACATGGAATATCCGCTTCCTTCATATACTCGTTAATTTCTGCAACGGTTGATGTAATAAAATCCTCACTTGCATGCAGTCTTGTTGTAACCTCTTCCTTAAGTGACTTATACACATCCGGATACAGGTACTGCATAGAAAGATCATCCAACTCAATCTTTATTTTGGAAATACCGAGTCTGTGCGCAATCGGTGCATAAATATCCATTGTCTCCCGCGATTTCTCTATCTGCTTTTGCGGAGACTGATACTGCAATGTACGAAGATTGTGCAAACGGTCAGCCAGTTTAATCAGAATAACACGAATATCCTTTGCCATCGCAAGGAACATTTTTCGAAGATTTTCTGCCTGAAGCTCAATCTTATCCTGCGATAAATCGAGCTGTGTGAGCTTGGTTACACCATCTACAAGCAAAGCAATTTCCGGTGAAAATTCTGCAGAAATCTCCTCTGATGTCATAACCGTATCCTCTACAACATCATGCAAAATGCCTGCAACAATTGTCTCCTTGTCAAGTTCTAACTCAGCCAAAATAATCGCAACGCAAAGTGGATGAATAATGTATGGTTCTCCCGACTTCCGTTTTTGATCTTTGTGTGCCTCGGACGCAATCGCATACGCCTTATCAATCATCGAAACATCCGATGACGGATGATACTGTTGGATTGTACGAATCAGCTGGTCATACAATACAGCTGGCTCCGTAAAATCGTCCGGCTTACTTATTTCTTTTTTGAGTGAGCTTCCGACTGCTCTTTTTTCTTCTGACATACCAATCACTTCTTTCCGCAGTAGTTTCTAAATCCCCGAAGTCACTGTTACTTATTCTCCTTCATACTGAATAACAGATGCGATGTCATAATCCTTAAGAACCTCGCGACCCCCTAAATCACTCAGCTCAATTAAAAATATCATTTTTACAACGACTCCGCCAAGCTCTTCAATAAGCTTTGCTGCCGCCTCGATTGTTCCGCCTGTAGCAATTAAGTCATCTACAAGAACAACTCTGTCGCCCGGCTTAATTGCATCCTTGTGAATCTCAATTGTTGCAGAACCATATTCCAGGTCATAGCTACGTTCTACCGTCTCTCTTGGAAGCTTGCCCTTTTTACGAACAAGCACAAGCCCTTTTTTATTTTTGTATGCAAGAGGTGCGCCAAATATGAAGCCTCTTGATTCTGTTCCTGCAAGCACATCGTATTCAACGCCATCTAAAAGATTGTCTAATTCATCAATTGCAAGCGAAAAACCTTCTGCACTCTCTGTCACTCCGGTAACATCTCTGAATATTATACCCTTCTTTGGAAAATCAGGAATACTAATCATATAATCTTCTACTTTTTTCATACGCGCATCCTTTCTTCACAATGTGCTCTTTCCAAAAACACATCGACTTCTTCTATGTATCCTTTTGTTTATGGTAATGTTTTTCGATATAAAACCGGCTTCACCTGCAATGTCTCGCGACCGCGGTAGCTGTTTATATCCGGATAATAGGCAACATCCAAACGAATATTATTTGGCATACCCTTTAACATTCTATCACATTCTTCCTCAGTAAACCACAGTTTTATATTATCTAAAAATTCTTTTGCATGAAAATCAACCCCCTCCATCGTGAAGCCATTTTCATCCATGAAATGAATACGGATATATTGTCCCTGACTACCAAAGGTGTTGGCCGACTTAATGCACACATTACTCTGACCGAACAACGGTTTTTCATTTCCTTTTCCGAATGGTTCCAGACGTTTCAAATCGTCCAAAAGTTTTTTTGAAATATAATACATCGGCATCGGGACATCAAGCATAAGCTTCGGTGTCAAATCGTCCTCCGACATTCTTTGGTTGATATTTAACAAGCTACGGAATTTTTCGACATCCGCCTGTTTCAATGAGACGCCTGCTGCCAGTGCATGTCCACCAAACTTGACCAAAATGTCCCGGCACTCGTGCAATGCATCATATAACATATAACCCTCAATGGAGCGTCCTGACCCTTTTACGAGGGCTTCATTGTCTTCGGTTTGCTCGGCATCTGTCAGAACGATTGTCGGTCGGTAAAAATGCTCTTTTATCTTGCCTGCGACAATACCTGCCAGACTCTCATGAAGCTTCGGCATATAAATAACAAGCACTTTATCCTCCCGGTATTGCGCCTCGACAAGCTTGATTGCCTCAGCGACACCCATCTCTGTCATCGCTTTCCTCGATTCATTTAATGCAACCATTTCGCAGGCACGCATAGCAGCCTCTGACGCATCCTCACACAAAAAGAGTGCAAGCGCATCATTTGCATCCCCGAGCCTTCCAACCGCATTTACACATGGGCCAAGCACAAAGCCGAAATGATAAGCAGACAACGCACAATCCATTAAATCATTTGCGCGAAGCAAGGCCTTCATACCGATGTTGTTGACTTTTTTGATTGTTTCCAGTCCGTATTTTACAATTATTCGGTTCTCGTCAGTCAAATCCATAATATCGCACACAGTCGCCATCGCAACAAACGGAATATATTTATTTTCAAGCTCAAGCCGAACCTGCATACATTTGCACAGGGCTTCAAGAAATTTGTAAGCCACACCTGCGCCGCATAAGCCTTTGTAAGGATACTTGCAATCCGCCCTCTGCGGATCAATGACTGCATCTGCAGGAACAAGATTACTTATATGACTGCCATCAACGGCAAGCTCATAAGGAACTGTATGATGATCTGTTACAATGACCGTCATCCCGTAGTCTTTGGCAAGTGTAACTGCCCGCTCAGCTGCTATGCCATTATCACAGGTAATGATCACTTCGACCCCATCGGCATGCGCCTCTTCAATCAATCTTGTGTTCATTCCATAACCATCGCGTATACGGTGCGGAATACGAACCGACACATCTGCCCCCAACGAGCGAAGACCATCCGTAAGTATATACCCCGACATTACACCATCCACATCATAATCCGCAATGACACGAATACGTTTCTTCGTCTGAATTGCCTTTTGCATCAGCAAAACACCAAGCTCCATATCCGCCATCTGCTCCGGTGCATGAAGGTCGGCAAGTGTGCCATTTAGATACGTATCAATATCAGCATCCTCAACAATATCGCGATTACGAATGACACGGGCAACAACCTGATCAATATTAAATTTTTGTCCAATCGCTTTAAAATCTGCTCGTTTTGCATAAACGGACCATTGTGCTTCCATATCGTTTCCTTTCACTGTCTCCTGCTTTTTGAACTGCTGTCCGGTTCATTGTATAACCGAGAAAGCGGTCATCCTTCCGGATAACCGCTTTCTTTTCTCATGCATAAATATAATTACTTCTCTAATACTTCTGATTTCTTGCCAATTTTCTTCAAGTAGAACCAAAGCGGACCTGTAATACATACTGATGAGTAAGCACCACATACAATACCTGCCATCAATGTAAATGTAAATTCCTTCAAAGAAGATACACCCATGATAAACAAAACTAATACCATGACAAAAGTTGTAAGTGATGTATAAATCGTACGAGTAAATGTCTGTGCAATACTTGTATTTACGATATTTTCAATACCCTCTCTCCTATCCGTAACCTTGAGGTTCTCACGGATTCGGTCGAAAATAATGATTGTCGCATTGATTGAGTAACCAACGATTGTAAGCATACATGCAATAAATGTATTACCAACAGAAAGTCTTGCAATTGCATAAATAGCGAAAACAACCATTACATCATGAATTAACGCAATTACGGCTGATGCACCAAAGCGAACATCGGAGAAACGAACCGCAATGTAAATCAACATCAAAATGGAAGCAATAACAATCGCTATAATCGCATCCTTACGCATCTCGTTACTAATTGTAGAACTGATACTCTGTGATGAAATCTCTTCTATCGTAAAGTTGTCCTTCAATGCCTGCTCGAATGCTACAGACTCCCCTGCTGCCTCATTCAATTCTCTTGTCTTAAAGATAACCTGATTTGTACCTTCAACGGTCTGAATCTGAATCTCAGCTGCAGAGAGATTTGTCTTAGAAGTAATAACCGGAATAATCTGTGCTTCAACCTCTTCTAAAGTGTATGCCTTATCAAATGTTACGGTTGTTGAAGTACCACCGGTAAATTCCAAGCTGTAATTCAATGCATTTCCTTTATTTGCCTTATTGATTGGAAGGAATGCAAGACCTGCAATGATTACTGCAAGCGAAATCACAAAACAAATCTTTGCTCCCTTAACAAAATTACGAACCTTTGGTGCTTTTGCCTTACCAAAGAACTTTGGATTTGTAAGACCTAAATTTACAACCGCATTCAGCAACATCTTTGTTATAACAAGTGCTGTAAACATAGATAAAACAATACCAATCATAAGTGTTGTAGCAAATCCCTTGATACTGCCCGAACCAAGCTTAATCAAAACGAATGCTGCGATTAATGTTGTAATGTTACCGTCTAAGATAGCGGAAAGCGCTTTCTTGAAACCTGCAGCAACTGCATTACGAACACCGCTTCCTGCTGCAATTTCTTCTTTGATACGCGTGAAGATAATAACGTTCGCATCGACCGCCATACCAATGGAAAGGATAATACCCGCAAGACCCGGTAACGTAAGTGTAATGCTACGTACACTAAGAATTAATAACAATAATAATACATATGTCGAAAGTGCAACTGCAGCGACAAATCCCGGAACAAGATAAACAACAATCATAAGAATACAAACAATTGCAAGACCAATCGCACCGGCCTTTAATGCGGTTGTAACGGCTTCCTGACCAAGCTTTGCACCGACGATGTTGTACTGAAGTAACTCCATCTCAAGCGGAAGCGCACCAATCTTGATTGTGCTTGCTAACTTCTCAGCCTCTTCATATGTGCTGATTTTGTTAATAACGGCATCTCCGCCGGAAATCTTGCTCTGTACCTCCGGAGCGCTGGCAATCTCGCCGTCGTAAATGATGTAAATCAGCTTACCTACGTTTGCAGCTGTTGCCTCTTCAAACTTCTTGGCACCCTCATCCGTAAATACAAGTGTCACGACATTATCCTTAACTGTACCACTTGTATCCACGCCGGCAGACGTATCCTTTACATCTGCACCTGTTAAAATAACCTCATAAGGAAGTCCCTGCTCACGCAATGCTTCATTCTCTTCATCAACGAACTCCAAAGTACCCTGCATACCAAGTTCCTCTAAGATTGCATGGGCGTCCTCTTTTGAAGTATCAAGAGGAATCTCTACGGTAATACGCTCATCGTTATTACCCTCTGTATATACTTCCCCCTCTGAGCTGATTGCATCAACTCTTCGCTGTAACTTGTCCAAGGTTGCATTAATCTCTTCATTGGATGGGTTTGGTGTTGTAATCTCATATGTTACGGACAAACCACCCTGAAGATCAAGACCAAGAGGAATGTTCTTTGTCTTACCTACATCCTCCTTGTCTACACCGTTTATTGCCATGAAAACTCCGCCTGCCATAAGCAAAACAAACACGAGTAATGACAATATCGCTTTTCTCTTTGTTTCTTTCATAACTACTCTCCTTCATCAAAGTCGGCCATCGCCGCTTTTATCATAATTGCGCACTCTACACGCTTTTGCTGCAATTTGCATCCGATGTCATAAGCATCCAATATTGTACCATGGAATTGGTAAGAATTAGCTGCGCAGCCACCGCTGCAATAAAATCTTGCAAAACAGTCTTTGCATTTATCCTTAGCATATACATTACAAAGCTTAAATTCTTCAACAAGCTCTGTTTTTTGTATGCCATTGAAAATGTCACCCAGCTTGAAATCCTCTGTTCCAACAAACTGATGACATGGATAAAGTTCGCCGGTCGGTGTAACCGCCAAATACTCTGTACCAGAGCCGCATCCCGACAAGCGCTTATACACACATGGTCCGCCGTTCAAGTCTAACATGTAGTGGAAGAAGGTAATCTTCTCCCCGCGTTTGCGTCGTTCTATTATATCAAGAGCAAGCTTATCATATTCCTCACAAATACGATCAATATCTTCCTCGCGAATTGCATATGCATTCGAATCCGGTGTGACAACCGGTTCAATGGAAATCTCCTTGAAACCAAGGTCAGCCATTAATTTGAAATCCTCTGTGAAGTCCAGATTATTACGTGTGAATGTGCCTCTCACGTAATAACTCTTATCCCCTCGCTTCGAAACAAAATCCTGAAATTTCGGAACGATAATGTCGTAGCTGCCCTTCCCGTTACGGGATGGTCTCATCATATCATTTATTTCCTTACGTCCGTCAAGACTTAATACGACATTTGAAATCTCGCGGTTACAAAACTCCGTTACCTCATCGTTTAGGAGCATGCCGTTCGTTGTAAGCGTAAAGCGGAAATTCTTTCCGGCTTCCTTCTCACGTTTTCGTCCGTACGCTACAATCTCCTTGACGACTTCAAAGTTCATAAGCGGCTCACCTCCAAAGAAGTCAACCTCCAAATTCACGCGATTTCCGGAATTTTCTATTAAAAAGTCAAGTGCACGCTTACCTACCTCAAGACTCATAAGCTCTCGTTTCTGCCCATGGTATTCACCTTCATCGGCAAAACAATATTTACAAGCCAGATTGCAATCATGTGCAATGTGTAAGCACAATGCTTTGACGACTGTCTTTCTCTTCTTAAAATCGATAATAACATCCTTGTATACATCTTCTGTGAATAATTGACCACTGTCAACCAGTTCCCTGATATCGTCATAGGCCTCGGTAATATCTTCATCAGAATATGCATCGTTGTACTTCTCAATAATAGCAGCCTTCATTGCCTCTAAATCATGATCCTCATACAGGGCAATCATGTCATAAACGAGCTCGTCCACAACATGTACAGAACCGCTACATACATCAAGCACAATGTTATATCCATTGTTTTTGTATTGATGTACCACGTTAAATTTACTCCTTTTAATAACGCAATAAAAGAGGACTATCTGAGGATGGTCCCCTTTTGCTTCGCATCTTGTAATAAATGCTATACTTCCCTATGTAGCACTTATAGTCAAAAACAGATTACTTCTGCTCGCAGCTCTGATTTCCTACTGTACAAGAAGTCTTGCACGCTGACTGGCAAGATGTCTGGCACTCGCCGCATCCACCCTTAACTACTGTGCTCTTTAATGTCTTCTGTGTTAATGTTTTAATTCTTTTCATAGTTGTCTGCTCCATTCATAAAATTCTACTTATCGCATTATAGCACACTTTTCCGCGAAATAAAAGCATTTTTTAACGAAACATTCCGCCAATCATGCCGCCTGCAAGACAGAGCAGAAGCGGTCCCGGCATCCGTTCCAAAAGCATGCCGCCGTCCTTACCGATTATCATCGCAACAAGCAGCAGAACAAAGGCATAAACAAGCCCTGCAAACAACCCCCAAAGAAACCTTCTTGCCTGTACATGTCCACCTGCCACAAATCCGCAAATTGCCGAAGAAAGCACGTAAATTAACACAATTCCTATATTTACCGGTTGCTCTCCCCACCGAAATTTGTACATCGCAAACGCAAGCACAGCAAGCAAAACAAACGTCATAAGATACGCAATTATCAAACCCTTGAGCAAGCCTAAAAAGAAATCCTTTTTTGTCAAAAACATCCCCCTATTGCAGGACTTTATATATCCTATGCATAAGGGGGTTCTTTTATGCCTCGATTTCACCTGCACATTTTAGTGCTGTTTTTGTAATAATCGGTCCAATCAACTCATAAACAACGACGCCACACAGAACAATTGTCCGAATTTTAGAACCATACTCCGGAAGCGATACTGCTGCCGATGTCGCCAGTCCGATTGCCACACCTTCCTGAGGAACCAGTGTAAAACCAAGCCATTTGCTGACAACCTTTGGTGCTTTTGAAACCTTTGCTCCAACCCATGCGCCGAGGACCTTTCCGATAATACGTCCAAATACATACACAAGACCAACCAACCCGACGGATGTGATAACCTTAACATCCAGCGATGCTCCGGAAATAATAAAAAACATCATATAAATCGGTGGTGTAATACGTTCAAGCGGCTCATAAATCTTCTGACGGAATTTCGACAGATTTACAAATACCAGGCTCTGCATCATACATGCCAAAAGCGCTGAAAAGCCAAGCAGATTCGATACTCCGACACAAAGACATATCATCATAATCGTAATAGCAAGTCGATTTCCCCGTCCGGTATAGAATTTGACGGCAAATACCATTACAAGACCAAGAAGCGCGCCAAACGCCAACCCACCAATAATCTCTATAAACGGATCCAGCAAAAGCTCACCGATTGGAGCCTTGCCATGGGAATCAATCACATTTGCAGCAGCCATTGAAAGGCCAAATGCCATAAGGGCAACCGCATCATCTAAAGCAACGACCGGTAAAAGTGTCTGTGTAACCGGTCCTTTTGCCTTGTACTGCTTTACAATCATGAGTGTAGATGCCGCCGCTGTTGCCGAGGCAATTGCGCCCATCGCAAGTACGAATTTTACATCATAGCCGAGCAATAGTAACGCTGTATCAACAACCACTACTGCACCAAGACCTTCCAGACAGCCAATTACAATCGGCGCCTTTCCAACCTTTTTGAGAAAGCTGATTTTGAATTCCGCACCGATTGAAAATGCAATACATCCGAGTGCAAAATCCGTAATAACGGACATACTGTCAAGCAATTCCTGCGATAAAACCTTCAAAAAGCAGGGACCTAATAATAATCCGATTACAAGATAGCCCGTAACATTCGGAAGCTTCAGTACTTTTACAACCTTGCCGGCAAGAAGCGCTGCCGTCAGCATAATTGCAATATACGTTAGTAAATTAAGACTCATTTCATTATGCCCCCAAGCCCTCGACGAATGTTACAGGAACAGCGAACATAATTCCTGTATTTGGTTCATCTAATCCTACCGTATTGTGAATGATTTTCTTCGACTTTTCCATTTCTTCGTCGCTCATTACAAATAGCATTACTTTAACGACTTCATTGTCATCATCATCTGCAAGAATCGATTTGAGCATACCGAAAATCGGAAGATCGTCCATCTTCTCAATCACGCTGGCCATGCCGGTGCCGTCAATAATCGTTCCGCCATGAATGCCCTCCTCTGCCAGTTCCTTGCATATCTCCGTCACAAGCTCTGCCTTTTTCAAAATTACCGTCAACAAATTCATATACTTTACCTCCTAAAACAATTCCCACATCTGTGTCATCGTTGTGTATACTTTTTTAAGGTACGGTTTAATTTCGTCATTTGGCTGAATTAAATCGATTACCATAACCGGAAACATTCCCGCTTGTCCCGCAGACTTGATACCGTTTCGCGAATCCTCAACCGCAACTGCTTTAGCAGGTTCAACCCCAAGCTTCTCGCAAGCCTTCAAATAAATATCCGGCGCAGGTTTTCCGTTTGAAACCATATCACCAAAAATCAATTGATCAAAATACTGATCAATCCCATGATTCATCAGATACTCTACCGCACGTTCTTTGATTGTTGAGGTTGCAAGACCAATCTTAATTCCCTTGTTTTTAAGGAACTCCAGTGTCTCTTTCACGCCGGTTTTCAGTTCCACACCGTTTTCCTTTACGTATGCATCAAACCGGCGAATCATATTTTCCCGATATTCAAAATATTCAATTCCACGACCGACAATCGACTCAAAGGTTGCCTTGTTGGAATACTTATTTCCACCTGCGATGCCCTCGCAGGCACGAATCATGACATCCTCCGGAACACCTCTTTTTAAACCTTCCTCCATCTCAAATTTACGATAAAGCTTCTCTGTGTCGGTAATGACACCGTCCATATCAAATACTACTGCCTCAAACATATGCTGCCTCCTTATGTTCCTATACGTACACAAATAACGGAATAGTTATCTGTTTTTGTCAGGTCCGCACGCGACCGGACAATTCCTTCCATTGTTTTTAACCAATCTTCTGCAGAAGCTGTACGATGCAAACAATCCATCATTTCCTGCTCATAAATATATTCCCAAAATCCGTCCGTCATCAGGGCAAAGGATTGAACGCCATCACATTCCAATATGGCACTCTTGTCATAGGACTTTCGTCCCCACGGTGCACCCATTACACGAAGAACCTTATTGCGGTCTTCGTGGACACGGATTTGATCTTCCGTAATTTCTCCCATGTTGCAAAGCATTTGTACCATACTGTGGTCTTTTGTACGTTCATACATTGTTCCGTTGTTAAAGAAGCGATACAAACGACTGTCGCCAATATGTGCCCAACACATCTGTGTTTCTGTTACAACAAGAACAACTAAGGTTGTCTTCATGGCATCCTTAACATTTTGCTCCTCCTGCAGGACAAGAAGCTTTTCCTGGGCAGAGACAAATGCCTGATCAAAAAAATCACTCGTATATCCGTCACAGCGAAACAATTCCGCCACGTGCGTAGCAACAAGCTGCGATGCCACCTCGCCACGATCATGTCCGCCAAGTCCGTCGCACAACACAAAACACATATCTCCCCCATGTGATGCAACTGTCACATAATCTTCATTTACTTCACGTCCACCCTGATTGGTGGTAAGTGCAAAATCTATCATATTATCCCCCTGTTTTTAATCGGTTAAATCAACCATTGTAAAGCCCGACTCGCAACCTAACAATGCACAATAACGCATTATCATTTTAATAATTATCATCGTATTCGTCAATCATTTTATAGACAAGCAGGACGAAAACAGGGGATGAAGCCACTGTCACATCAATGTGACGGTGGCTTCATCCCCCTGTCTTGGTGTCCTACTATCTTGCGTTAAATATTAGTTATTTCTTCTTTTCTTAGCAAGAATGATGAAGAAGAATCCTCCAATTACCAAAACACCACCTGCAATTACAGCAATAAGCCAAATGGAACTTGCTTTCTTTTCAGTACCGAAAGCAAATGAAATCGTCTGCTCGGCCTCATTACCTGCTGCATCTCTCGCATGCATGATGAGCTCGTACTTTCCTTCTTCAACAACATCAATCTGTGCAGTGTTGTTTTCGGAAACTGTGATAGGCTTTCCGTTTAACTGTACAGAGTCTAAAATATCCTCATCCAGCTGTAATGAAACACTAATCTTATATGCTTCATTCTTAATCTGTCCATCCTCGACACCTGAAACGATGAATACCGGTGCCTTTGTATCCAGAATAAAGTTTACAGACTTCTCTGATTCGTGTCCTAACTCATCAACAGCCTTGATAACTAATGTATATGCACCATCTTCGATATTCGAAGAACCATCATACTCACTACCGTTCAAATACATATGTACATCACAAACCGTGAGATCGGATACAAGCTCATCCAAGTCAATATCCCACTTGAATTCATTGAACACCTTGTTATCATAAGCCGATAAATCACCAATTGCCGGCTTTGTTTTGTCGATTACAAAGTGTACGGAATTTGTCGTCTCATTGCCTGCCGCATCTCTTGCATACACCGTAATATCATAGATACCATCCTGATCAAACGTATGTTTTACAATTGTCGGATTCGTTGCCGGTGCAATGGAATCTCTGTAATCAAGATTTTCTACCTTGCCATCAATATCTGTTCTCGTTCCCTTAACTGAAACCTGCTTTGATGCATAGAATTCTTCATCGATTTGAACTTCCAAATCGAATGCTTTGTCAAACTTGTCATAGTTATTTGCGCCTGTCATGGAAATAACAGGTGAATTCTTATCGACCGTAAATGTCTTTGAATCGGTTGCCATATTACCCATAGCATCTGTAATTGTTAATTCTACACGATAAACACCTGTATCGCTAAATGCTCTTGAAAGACTGGTTTCCGCTCCCGTCAAAGGAATATCAATCGGATCAAGCTGCTGTTCGCCTACACCGTCTCCGGCCTTGCGGAAGATTGTTGCTTTCGCTGTCAAGCCTTCCCACATCGGCTTTCTGATATTGAACGTAACATTTGCATCATTTGTGACCGTACCTTCCGGTGCAATAATTTGCGCCTGTGGAGCCGTTGCATCAATTGCGAAATCAACGGATTTTGTCTCGCTCACATTGCCTGCCAAATCGACGGCATAGAAGGTTATATGATATGTACCATCCGCCGTAAACGGATACGTCTTAAAGTTTGTTGCAGTTAACGAAATCTCCTCCGGCTGCTGATTCGGCAATGTACGTGTTGCTGTCCAATGATAATTATTTGTATCTTCATTTGGCTCATCACCCAGGCTGAAGCTTACGGTTACCTGCCCTCTGTATACACCGTTATTACCAATCGGACCTGACAAAGAAGGTGTTACATCCGGTGCTATCGTATCAAGTACAAATGAAACAGAGGAAGGCTCACCTGTATTTCCTACAGCATCTGTACCGGAAAGCTCAATCTTATGCGTTCCGTCTTCAATGATTGCAAGCGATGCAGTGTTTGCAAACCATTTAACATCATGAATTACCTCACCATTATCGGTAACGACTAACTTTGCAGGATCAACATTGTCATCTTCAGCTTTCAGCAATACTCTTACAACGGAAGATGAAACATATTTCTGTCCCGGCTTTGCTCCGGCCTCAACCGATACCTTAAAAATCGGATCCTTTGTATCTACATCGTATTCCAAATACTCCGGATACGATGCACGTCCTGACTTATCATATGCAATCGCTTTAATTGTGTATTCTCCATCTTCGAGGTTTGCGTCATTCGGAAGTCTGTAATCAACAGAAACCTCCTGATTCGGGGCGTTTATACTTGCCTGTTTTGATTTTGTTACGGTTGTTCCGTTTGGGTATGTAATCACAAAATCCACTCTGTCAATGCTGAGGTTATCTGTTAACTTAACATTGATGGTTGGATGTTTTGTAATTTTTTGACCGTTAACATCCTCATCCTCATTAATATAAACCGAAACAGCATTTATTACAGGATTTGTCTTATCTACACAGACGGTGACCATTTTGTCTTTCTTCTGTTTATTGCCTGCCTGATCAGTAGCAACGAACCGAATATTCGTTCCGCTAAGTGAAAGGGATTCAGGAACAGAAATCTTAAACGTCTGCTCTGTCACACCGTCTTTAAAGCTTGTCAATTTTGGATTGTTTTCATCAGCGAGAATGCTCTTCCCGCCAACACCTAACGCATCTCCGCCGTTCCGATCAATATAATAATCAGCAACAGCAAGATAATCCTCAACCTTGTCATTGCCGGAATTTATTTTGCCGGTTAATTCATAGTTTTGATACCATTTTGTTTCGGAATTTAAAACATCTTCATCATTAATTATAATGTTCGGTCTCGTAATATCATACACAAACTCTTTATACTCAATTGTAACATCGTGGTTTCCCTTTTCGGTTGAATTATTAGGGTCAAAATCATCCTTTACGCGAATCTTGAGATTTTCGATTCTTGAATTCTCGTCATCAGAATTGTAAATCGAAGGCAAAACAATTATCCATTTCCCGTAATAAACATTTTTATCATTACCATGTGTAAATGAAGTATCTGTATTCTCATCACCCTGTTGGGCTATTTTTATCTCTTCCTCACCATCCATCAACCACATTGACTCAATTTCACATCTGGAGAATGCCTCGACCGTGAGCGTAATATCGTCATTTGTATGATTTGATTCATCGGACAGTTCAAAGGACAATCCATCGGATTTCTTCGCTGATACATATACAGCCAGCTTTTCAAATTTACACTTTTTTACTTTTGGTACTAATTGATGGTCACTACTATAATCGAAATTGTTTTTATTTCCAATCTTATCTGTAGCAGCTACATAGAGTGTAAATTCCGACTCGTCTTTTACATCATTATACTCGATTTCATAGTAGTAAATATCTTTATCCTGGTAATCAACAAGCTTATGTGAGCCCGCTTTTGCTACTGTCATATTATAATCATGACGGATTTCATTATATCCGATAACTTCAGAAATCGGAGCGGCACCTTCAACTGTTACGACATATCGATATGTTTTATCGTTATCCAAATCTTGGTTCTGACTCATCAAAAGTTCGGCGGTATTACCCGAAGATGCAACAAACGTCCATTTTTCAGGTGTTTCTCCGCTTGCAGGCTGGTATTCATAGAGACCGGCCAGATTGATTACCGGCTCACTTTTATCCACTTTGAGCAAACTCAAAGTTTCTGCATAATCAACCAATTGTTCACTCGTTCCCTCAGCGGTTGTTGTTGGTACAAAATATCCGGTATAACCATAGTAATATCCATTATCTGTAAGTTCACGATCTACGGCGGTTTCCCAGCTGCCCGTTTGCTTACTTGCCGGCAGCGTTTCACTTCTTTGCACACTTTGCTTTACCGTACCAACATACAGATCCGCATCGGTATCCGACTTATTATATCCCAAGTCATCGTTCTTTACCGACACTTTGCTATACACATCTACGCCATCCGCACCTTCTACGGACGGTGATGCATCCGTCCATGTATGACACTGCGTTATATCGTCAACAACTTTTTCATAGGTAGCCATCTGACTGTACTTTGCTCTTGCTGTCCAGTCAATGATTGATTTTTTTACACCACCTATTTCTTGAAGTCTTTGACCTTCCGCTTGCAATTTTGGCAAAATCTGTTCAATATTTGCGTTCTCATCGCCTGCAACATATCGATCACTTTCCATATATTGTTCCTTGTTAATGACATCGACTTTTACACCTACAAGTTCAATATCATAAAATACAGGTTTTACATACAAAACAACTTTTTCATCACCAAGTACAAATTCATCCCCTAAAGTGTTTTCCGGTTCCGTTTTTACGTACTGAGAAAGTGTATCCTCATATTTGACAAAATAATATTCAAAACCATAGGTTACTTTATATTTTGGTGTCGCATTTACATCAAACTCAGCACTTTTTTCCTCTTTACAATCCCATCCACTAATCTTGGTATTCATTATGCGATTAACATCGTAAAACTCATAAGTTCCTTTTGTTCGTGTGCCATCAACATCCGATATTCCACTACCTAAAATAACTGTTGGATTAAGCTTTATATTTAATTTATCAGACAGTGTATGCACTTTCACTTCTTTTGGTTTATTTCCGGTAGGAATATAGACAAAAGATTTATCTTCATCTGTTAACTCATCAAAGATTTCAGGAATTTCATAGGTTATATCCTTAACTGTTTCATATGTAGGTTCGCCGCCTTCTCCTCCTTCAGCGTTTACACCTAAATTTTCACCTAAATTTGAACTGAACGGAACAAAAAGCAATAACGCCGCCAGCCCAAGTGCAACAATTTTACGGCCGTTTTTGATATGTAACTTTTTCACCGCTTCTCCTCCTTTACAGTTTCTCGGAAGTATGAACTTCCAGAACGTTATATAATACTACATAATTCTTCGTTTTCTTCTTTGTTTCGCTTACAGAAAGAACGCTCGTCTCTCCGTATTCATCTCCTTCGGAATCACTTGTCAAAACAATGGTCGCTTCATCGTCATCCTCTGCTGCCAATACCTCGGTTGCCTCATCCTCGTCTTCGGATGCCAATACTTCAGTTGCTTCGTCGTCATCCTCGGTCGCCAATACCTCGGTTGCCTCATCGTCATCCTCCGCCTCAACATCAGTCGTTAAAACATCGGTTGGGCCATCCGGATCATAATCATCAGTATCTGAAGCTTGTGTATCATCTTTGTCTGTCAAAGCTTCGGCTTCTATGTCATTGTTATCCTGCAAGACCTCCGTTGCCTCTTCATCCACTTGTGTAGCGGCTGCTTCGTTTTCTCTAGCTTTATCTGATTTTAAATTATCTGTATTAACGAATTCTACATCTGCTTCTTCAACTTCATTCTGGCTAAGCACGGCTGTCTCCGCAATGTCTCCGGTAACAGCAGCTGTAATTTTGCTTTCTCCAAGAAATTCTGTCTCGTTTTCATCTAAATGATATGTACGCTTTTTCTTATCCTTGCCTCGAATAAGTCCGCTTGTCGTGTTTTCCTTCTTCGATAATTCTTCGGAAGGCGCATCGGTTGTTCTTGTCTTAATCGCACCGGTTCTCTGGCTATAATGTTTTGGCTCATTTTTACCATCCGGATTCTTTCGAACACCCTTTTCCTTGAGGCTTTTAACCTCTTTTCTTGCGGAGCTACCTGTTAACTCACCAAAAACTTTTGGGATTTTTAGGACGAAGAAGAGAATAATCGTCACAACAAGCAGCAAAATTGCTGCTACCATGCCACCATAGTAGCATGCCTTATAAATATTTGCCATAATTGTTATTCCTCCATCGTCACACTAGCTTTGTGTATCATCATTTTGTCCATCAGCATCTTCATCCGTATCTTCGGATTCTTCATCATCCACACTGTTTTTCAATTTTTCCATCGTGCTGACACGTTTTCCCCATGTTACGCTATCCTCAATACCCACAACATCACAACCCTCATCATATAGCTTCATGAGCATCTCATATTTATCCGGCATCGATTTCTTCCATGTTGAAACATCCGAATTTTTCTTATCACAATAGCTATAAATATAATCCAGATGTGAAGCGTAAACAGAAGCACTCAAAGCATTTTCCTTACCGATTTTCTGCTCGAGCTCTTCATATGTTTTGACTGCATTGTCAAAGTCGCCGATTTTGCCGTATGTCTTGGCAATCCTGTCCATTTTATTTACATAGTCCGAATTGTTGCTATTTGTAGCTGTTCCACCGATTTTTTGCATCGGATCACTACCATCTCTCATATTTATAATGACAAGTGTCTCATTCGCATACGAAATGACATTCTCATAGGCAGCCTTTGCCGCATCCTCACTCTCAGCATCCAACGCAAGCTGCTGATTGATTTCAATTAAGTTATCATAATAACAATAATAGAAATCCTTCATATCCTCACCTTCGTACTCTGAAAGCGACTCCAATGCCTGAATCATCGTATCATTCGCTGTTTTGGCTACACCAGGCTTATTAACATATTTCGCATAAAGCATGCCAATCATTTTGTAATTGATATATTTTGTCTGGTCTTTGTTCGTATACTGTGATTCCGTATGTTCAACAAACGCACTGATTTTTTCAAAATCCGTCGTCTGGATTTCATTGGACGACAAGAGCTTGGATACCGTCAGATAGTAACCTGCCAACTCGCCATACTCCTCGTCGCTCTCATCCACCAGACTAAAATATTTAGAGGCTGTCTTATAATCTTTTATTTCATCAAAGTATGTAAAGCCCATACGGAATAAGACCGCATCACTCGCTTCAATACTGCCATTCGACGTAGTAATACGTCCCGCAAGAAAGGTCAATCCTTCATCCAAATCAAGAACCGGCTTGCCGTCATCCGTATACTCGTGGCTTCCGATTATGTACATAGAAAGCATCTCTAAGTATGCTCTTTCATCATCACTGTCCAGATTAAAGGCATTTTTGTACTCTGCAATCGCTTCACTGTATTCGCCATTGCTTCGATGACTATTACCCTCTTCTATATAGGCATTATAGTTTTCCATCTTAATTCGCTTCATTCCCTTATGTCCATAGACCATAACACCTGCCGCTATAATGGAAAGTGCTAACGTCGAAGCGAACGCAGCAAATTTTATCCTGTTCTTCTTACGGAACGAATCATCTAATTCCTCATAATGTTCCAAATCATATATAAGCTCAGAACAGTTTTGATAACGATCCTTTGGATCTGACTGAATACATTTTAAGATAATCTTTTCAAGACCTGTCGAAAGTGCCGGATTCCACTCACGGATAGGTCGCATTTCATACGGAGGCTCACAAGGATTCTTGCCGGTTACCATGTGATAAAGCGTCGCGCCCAAATTGTAAATGTCCGTACGCTCATCCGTGTTATAAATTCCTCGGCCCTTCGAATCACCAAACTGCTCCGGAGCAGCATAGCCTTTTGTTCCAAGCGCTGTCGTATCCGCTAAATTCTCAACATCATATTCCTTCGCAGTACCAAAATCAATGAGCTTAACGCCGCCCTCCGGCTTTATCATAACATTTGATGGCTTCATATCTCGATAAATTACCGGTGGGTCCATCTTATGAAGATAGTCAAGTGCACTTGCAAGCTGCAAACCCCAATCAATAACGTCCTCCTGCGACTGCGCGCCCTCGCGCTTCAAACGCTGACTGATTGTCTCTCCTTCAATAAAGTCCATTACTACGTAAATGGTACCTTTTTGATTAATAATATCTACAATACGAGGCAAAACCGGATGGTCAACATTTTTAAGAATATTCGCCTCTCGCTCTAATCCTTTTAATAATGTATCCGTCGCTTTCGAACCATCATTTCGGATTTCCTTAACCGCCCACTGCTTATTCAGACGATTATCACGAGCAAGGTACACGATGGACATGCCGCCACGTCCTACCTCTTTCCATATCTCATATTTTCCGTCTAATACGGTTCCTTCCTTCGTCATGTTGTCTTCCTCTTCTAAATCGTTCGAATCAATGCAACTGAAATGTTATCGTTTTCTTTTCTTGCTTTCACAAGCTCCGTCAAATACATACATCCATATTTCATCTTTTCTGGATCGCGTGCATTTGCAGGTCCAATTTTTTCAAGAATTTCTTCCTCAGAAATCTGGTGTCTGAAACCATCCGAGCAAAGCATATATACAACGTCCGGCAAAATCTGTCCCTTGAGGAACTCCGGCTGAACCACCGGCGAAGCACCTACACACTGTAATAAAACACTTCGTCTCGGATCCGTTTTTGCCTGTTCCAAAGTCATCCTTCCTGCCGCAATTTCACGTGCAATAAATGTCTGATCATGAGTCATCTGCTCTACTTCGTTTGATAGCTGGTACACACGACTGTCACCTACATGTGCAATATAATAAAATCCCTTATAAAGCAATAACGTCGATACAGTTGTTCCTAATTTTAAATTGTTCTCCTCACCATATGCCCCTAAACGCTGGTTCTGAGACTGAATAATTTCGTTCCACTGGTTAACAAGCTCTACCTCTTCGAATTCCCCACGTTCTGCAATCGGTAAAAATATCTTTTCAAACCAGTCCATAAATGCAACTGTAACTTCCTTGCTTGCAAGTTCACCTTTTGCTAAACCACCCATACCATCGCAAACAACAGCAAAAGCAATCTGCTCTTCATTCATCTTAATGATACGAATTGCAAGTGAATCTTGATTTGTTTTTTTAGATATACCCACATCCGTGTGATATGTCGCGATAAACTCCATACTATTCTCCTTTTCTCAAAAGGAATGTAAACTCTTCATCCCCCAACAAAATTGTCATCTTGTTCTTAAGTAATACTTCTTTCTGTGGTTCAAGCTCTGCGCCATCAAGATATGTATGATTTGTTGAGCCATTATCTTTAATGTAGTTTACTCCGTTCTTTTGCACAATGATACAGTGAATACGACTAACCGCCGTATTGTCCGTTATTGCATAATCAACCTTCCCTATCGCTTTACCGAGTGAAAACTCAGGCTTTGTAATATTTATCGTCTCACCCGTCTTCTTACGAACCAAATGTGGAACCGGCTTGTCTCCAAGCTTTCCGACAAGATTGCCAACGGTCTGACCTTGTACCGTTGTCTGTCCCGCCGGTGCAGCCTGTGGTACAGTTCCCATCGGTGATCCCTGCGGTGTTGGTGCCTGTGGCATCGGTGCTCCCTGTGGTGCTGGTGCCTGCGGCATTCCCGGCATTCCCATCTGTGGCTTTGGTGCCTGTGGCATCGGTGCTCCCTGTGGTGCTGGTGCCTGCGGCATTCCCGG
>SAMEA3663026__coassemble_300_pt1 | contig 41628 bp, 37 predicted proteins | sample SAMEA3663026__metabat2_low_PE_012 | metagenome-assembled genome bin SAMEA3663026 (sample SAMEA3663026) | pig gut metagenome | biome: pig gut; feature: pig-associated habitat; material: faeces | place: France | collected 2012
TCTTTTGATTGCACTGCCGGCAGGGCCCCGCGCCACAAGGCCGCGGTATACAAAAGAAAGAATTGCTTCATCAGAAATTCTTTTGATTGCATGGGATGTGTGAATCACTTTCCTATGCAATAAAAAATAAGTCATTGAATATATCAATGACTTATTTAGAAGCTAAACAAAAATTAGTCAGCCTTAATAATCTTCTTCTTGTTATATGAACCACAAGCCTTACAAACGCGGTGTGGCATCATCAAAGCACCACACTGGCAACGTACTAAACCAGGAACTTCCATCTTCCAGTTTGCTCTACGCTTGTCACGTCTTGCTTTTGAACTTTTATTCTTAGGACAAATTGACATTTGGTTACACCTCCCTTAAAAATCACACTTTGCACATTATACAAAGAAATAAAATACTTGTCAACATAAAATAAGAAAAATATTAAAAAAATCACATTAAAGCAACTGTCTCGCGTGCAATTGCAAGTTCCTCATTTGTCGGAACTACAAACACCGGAACTTTTGAGGCATCTGTCGAAATTCGAACCTCACTACCGCGCAATTTGTTTTGCTCATCATCAATCTCAACACCAAGATAACCTAGTCTTTCGCAAGTTAGCTTACGAACACGTGAATTATTCTCACCGACACCTGCCGTAAATGCTATGGCATCAATTCCGTTCATTGCAGCAACATAGCCTCCGATAAATTTTGCAGCCTGATAACAGAATACCTGCATAGCTAACTTACATTGATAATTATCCTCTGCGATTCCTTTTTCGATATCACGGAAATCACTAAATCCGCCCGACATTCCACGCATACCGGATTCTTTATTCAGAATTGTCATAATTTCCTTCAGAGTCTTGTTTTCTTTTTCGCAAAGAAATTCTATAATTGCAGGATCAATCAATCCGCTACGAGTGCCCATGGAAATACCTTCCAGCGGAGTTAGTCCCATCGTTGTATCAACCGACTTACCACCCTGCACTGCGCAAATACTAGAGCCGCTTCCGAGATGACAAACGATTATCTTTGTATCCTTAATATCCTTACCTAAAAGTTCTGCTGTTCTTTTTGAAACAAAGCTATGACTTGTACCATGGAAGCCATAACGACGAACTTTATATTTCTCATAGTATTCATAAGGAATACCATAAATGTATGCGTAATCAGGCATTGTCTGATGAAATGCAGTATCAAAAACAGCAACCTGCATAACATTCGGCATTAATGACTGACATGCATCAATACCAATTAAATTTGCCGGATTATGCAATGGCGCCAGATCATTGCATGACGCAATTGCATTTTTCACCTCATCATTAATTACGACAGAGCCTGCAAACTTCTCGCCACCGTGAACAACTCTGTGGCCGATTGCATCAATTTCATCAAGAGAACGAATCGCACCATATTCATCATCTGTCAAATAATCCAATACATAACGGACAGCTGCACTGTGATCCGGCATTGGAATTTCTTTCTTTATTTCATTCTTTCCCGGAATTTCATGCTTAATTGAACCGTCAATTGTGATACGTTCACAGATTCCTTTTGCAAGCACTTTCTCACTTGAAGAATCAATTAACTGGTATTTTAAAGATGAGCTTCCGCAATTAATCACTAAAACCTTCATAATAGTCTCCTTTATTCATATTCTAATCATCATAATGATCACTATCAACAATCAGTCTTCCTCTGCCATGATTTTTTCCATAGTACATTGCTTTATCTGCCCGACTGATCATATTATTTGTATTATCACAAATCGTAGGATATGTTGTCATACCGATACAAACGTCAACCGAAATGATTGTATTGTTGTAATTTACACGCAATGCTTTAATATTTTCATGAAGTTCTTCAAATACTTTAAGAGCTTCATCTGACTCATATCCAGGTAAAACTACAAGAAATTCCTCACCGCCAAACCGGCAACAATATCCATTGTATTTCTTTGCAAGAGCATCGGTTGCCTTTGCAACATTTATCAGTACCTCATCACCTGCTAAATGACCATATGTATCATTTACATGCTTAAAATGATCAATGTCAAACAATGCAATCGAGATTGGTGTTTCTTTATTTTTTGATTTCTTACAAGATGCATTAAACAGTTCGGTAAAATATACGCGGTTATAAATCCCCGTAAGACCATCATGACGTGCCATATTTTGCATATTGAGATACATAGCTTTATTCTTCAATGCCAGTCTGATACCGATAATATCTGCATCAAATTTATTCGTTCCATGTACAAAGTATCTGTCATCATTCGATGCTACAATCATAAAACCATAGTTTTTTGTCTTATCAAGAATCGGAATGATTGCCATAGACCGGATATTTGATTCCCCAATAAAATGAAAAGCAGCAAGTTCTTCTGCACCGGAATATATAACAGGTTCTTTATGTTGCGAAATAAAATCTGTATAGAGCTTCGAAATATCTTTTTTTAGTCTGCGCTCAACAATCGCAATATCTGATTTAATAACAACAAGCGACTGCATATCAGATATTTTGCTGCCCGACAGATAAATCGCACAAAGCTTTGCTTTTCTCACTTCAACAATAGAATGTGCCATAACCTCTATACACTTTGGTATATCAAAAGAAGAAACGATATACTGTAAAACCTCTGTTTGTGCAACAATATCCCGATTTGTTTCTTCCATTTCACGATTTGCACGGGAAAGGTCTATTTTCTGGAAATTAATCTGCTCATTAACATTCTTCATTCTGTCACGATATTCTGTTAATTTCATATTAGCATCGTCTAATTCGCCGATTTTAATATATAATTCATCCTTTTTTTTATCAAAATAATAATTTTGACCTGCAAACCAGTCTACGATAAATAATACACAAACACATAATAATAAATCCGCACATAAATATATGATCCATAAATTTTCTTTTCCAGTACCGATGACTACCCCTGCATTCGTCATCATCACAAAAACAAAGCCTATTTTACGAACCAAAACGGTTGTCCTGTCGAAGTCTGATTCGTATGTAATATATTCTACTCCAAGCACAAAGATAAGAATATAGCCGGCAACGGAAAACACTGTCTGTTCTGACAATTGAGAAAGAAATAAACTATAACATAAAATTTCTAAAAATTTAAAAACAGTATGTACACGTGAAGACTCAAAATAATTAAGTGCTGTAAGCATTTCTGTTACGAGATAACAAAAGCCTGCAGAAAAGAAAAATGAGAGAAGATATCCTTTTTTATCAACACCGGAGTTTTTAACAAAACAAACAACAGCACCGATAATAAGGATTATCCAATACATCAATCGATAATACACTTTATGCCATTTTACAAAACTGGTATAATTTAAGTTTGACATTCTTATTTCTCCCAATATACATCAACAGTTGCCTCATCATGCAGCTCCTCAATAAAAGCAGCTCTGTGACCATCGATATTTGTAATAAGTCTCGTTCCATGAACTTTCTTTAAATCAAAATCGATATAATCAAAAATATCAACAAAATAGTATTTTGATTTGCCGGACATATGAATGGTCTGTCCGTTTACAACCACATCCATATCGCGAATCGGAAGAATGATTTCCTCTTCTTCCATTGTAACATCTGTTTTTGCTTTAACTTCTTCGACTGTTACATTCTCCGGTTCCGATTCTTTTATGTGATTCTTACGATAATCGTCGGACACCTTAACCTTTTTGTCTGTCTGTTCGAATTTTTTATCATTCCATGTAACAACGAAATTATCATAAATTTTATCGTCCAAATCAGCAGCCATCTGATTAATCTCAACGCTAAATACAGGCTCAATATCCATAAATGTAAACAATTGTTCAACAGTATAATAATTTTGCATGATAATGTCATCACCGTCACAAATCTCATACGATTCTGACTGTGGTGTGTCATTTACAAGCGCAAATTTTGGACATACAATCTGCTTTCCGTTTACTTGAAACGTTAATGTTCCGCTATATTCCGGAAGGCTTCCGAGCATAATCTTTGCACATTCACCCTTTGTAGATTCTTCGATTTTTATTCTGTCATTTGCAACAATCTTTGCATTCATACCTACGACAAAACCATTGCATGTAATAACAGCTGCTTCTCCGTCATATCCGCGAACAATACGTGATTTACCGTTAATTTTAAAATTAATATCATCTCCACGCCTTGGGAAAATGGCTTCTTTTGATAAACCATACTGCACCGCTGCATCAAAAATCGTTAATTTGTCCGTATTAAACAGTTTAATTCGCTCATCATTTACATTTACAAATATAAAATCATTCTTTTGCTCGAAATAATTAATACAAATTCCGATTGGCGTGACATAAAGAGAATCCTTCTGTTGCTTTTCGATATGGAAAAATACATCATTCATGACTTCTTTTCCTCGAAGTGCAACACGTTCCGTTGGTAATTTCAGATTGTCTGCGAGCAATTCCGTAAAACCGGAAATTTTGCCGCCACCTCCGACTACAAATACGGCACTGATTGCTTCTCCACCATTTAATTCTATTATCTTTTTTGCAATTTTTTCAGTTATTTCTTTTTTACAAGAATCCATAACACTAAGGACTTCTTTAGCAGAAACCTGTTTTACGTTTCCGATAATATCTGCATATTCAATCATCTCATCCGTAGAAGTTGCTATTTTCATACGTTCTGCAGTATTAAAATCGATTAAATATTGCTTAACAAGCTTCTCTGTCAGCTCATCACCCGCTGATGGAATCATGCCGTATCCGATAATACTGCCATCCTTTGTAATACAAATATCGGATGTGCCGGCGCCCACATCAACAAGGGCGATATTCAGTAATCGGTAATTTTCCGGTATAGCAAGCTCAATCGCTGCGATAGGCTCCAATGTAAGATTTGAAACATATAATCCGGCTAATTCAACTGCAGAATATAAACTGTTCACAACCTCTTCCGGTAAAAAGGTAGCAAGCACTTCTGTACGAATTTTATGTCCCTTATGACCTTCAAGATTTGAAATTTCATAATCGTTGAGAAAATATTTGATTGCCGTATAACCAACACAATAAAACTTTGTTTGTTCGTCGTCTGTCGTAAGTTCTTCGAATATCTGGTCATGTGCCTTTTCTACACCAAGCAATTCGATGGAATGAATATGTTCTGATGTAATCGCTGTATTTTCAGAAAACTCATATTCACCAATTCCGACAGCAGTCTTCAAGACGCGACCGGCTGCCGCAATACAAACATCATGAAGCTTACGTCCATCAAGCTGACTCTCTAAATCATTTTTCACCCATGTAATATCTTCACTAACCTTGTGGATATCATGTATCTGACCGTCAATCATTGAGCGCGTGTCATGAAATTTCACAGACATAGCAATAACATGGAATTTATTATTTTCTTTGTAACCAACGGTACCTACAATACTTCTTGTACCTATATCAAGTCCAAAAATCAGTGGTTCCGGAAATTTCACTGTCGACATACATACCCTCCAAGTAACATTTTTCATTAGAAATCAACTACAAAGCCACATTATATTATAACAAATTATTGGTTTGTATTCAACCTTGCTTTGATTTGTTCTGATGTATATTCATAATCCCTGTTATTATCAATTATAAAATCACAATTCTCTTTGTAAAATTCATCGGAGGACTGATTATTCATAATCGAAACACTTTTCTCTTTTGTATAATTTCGTTGTAGCATAAGTCTTTTTATTCTTGTTTCCTTATCAACCCATATATACCATAATTCGTCACAGATTGACTTGTATTCATCTTCAATAAGAAGTGCAGCTTCAATAACAAATAAACGCACATCGCCTTTTTCCTTTGCCTGTCTGATTGACATCAGAATTGATTTTTTAACGAGCGGATGAACAATCTTATTTAACACGTCAAGATACTTCTTATCTGAAAAAACAATCTTTCCAAGCTTCACTCTGTCAATAACATGTGGCTCTTCCTCACAAAGAATATCTTCACCGAACGCCGTAACAATTTCTTCGTAAATTACTTTTCCGGGTTCCATAAGCTCATGCGCAAGTTTATCAGCTTCGATAATATAAGCGCCATATTGTACCTTCAATTCATTTAACACGCGACTTTTGCCGGATCCTACACCGCCGGTAATACCAATAATCTTCATATTATACCTCTATTTTGCATCAAACCAGCTATCACCGCTGTGGACATCAACCACAAGCGGAACATTTAGTTTTACAGCGTTTTCCATCTCTCTTACAAGTATTTCCTGCACCTGTTCTATTTCATCCTTTTCTGTTTCAATTAATAGTTCATCATGTACCTGTAATACAAGCTTTGATTTAAGCTTTGATGACTCAAGCGCATCCTTCACACGAATCATGGCAATTTTTATTATATCAGCCGCAGTTCCCTGAATCGGTGAATTCATTGCTGCTCGCTCGCCAAAGCTCCGCGTCATATAGTTGGAAGAAGACAATTCGGGAATCGGTCTTCTTCTGCCAAAAATGGTTGTGGTGTAACCTTTTGCTTTTGCATTTTCAACCGTTTCATCCATGAATTTTTTTACATTTCCATAGGTTTTAAAATATTTGTCAATATATTGTTCGGCTTCTTTTCGTGATATATCAAGATCTTGTCCAAGACCAAACGAGCTAATTCCGTAAACAATGCCAAAATTTACAGCCTTTGCCTTACGACGCATCAGACTGTCAACCTGATCGATTGGTACATCAAATACTTCCGAAGCTGTAATCGCATGAATATCATGATCCTTATGATAGGCTTCAATCAAAGTCTGATCGTTCGATAAATGAGCCAGTACACGAAGCTCAATTTGTGAATAATCCGCATCTAAAAAGACATAACCCTCTTTCGGTTTAAATACCTTACGAATTTGACGGCCAAGCGGAAGTCGTGTCGGTATATTTTGAAGATTTGGCTCTGTAGAGCTAATACGTCCCGTTGTTGTAACAGTCTGATTAAACTTACCATGAATACGTCCATCCGACTTAATATAACATGCTAAGCCTTCTACATAGGTAGAATTCAGTTTTGTAAGCTGTCTGTATTCAAGAATTGCAGGAATAATCGGATGCTTATCTTTTAACTTCTCTAATACATCAACATTTGTCGAATATCCTGTCTTTGTTTTCTTTCCGTTTGGAAGTTCAAGCTTTTCAAACAATATGTCACCAAGCTGTTTTGTAGAATTAATATTAAATGTCTCTCCTGCATGCGTATATATCTCTTCTGTTAACTCATTAATACGAAGCTTTAATTGCTCACCAAACTTAACCAATGCTTCTTTGTCTACGTAGATTCCGTTTTTTTCCATCTCATAAAGTGTATAAACACAAGGTAATTCAATATTGATATAAAGGTCGTACAAATTCATTTCCTTTAATTTATCAAGCATTTTTTTATTTGAAGCAAATGGTACATAAGCAAGATAACACATATACTTTCGCAATCTTTCATTTTCAAAAGAAAACATGTTTAACGTCTGTTTTTCAAGAAGTTCTCGTTCGGTCTCAAGTGAAATTCCAAGAAAATCTCTTGCGATATCATCATAAAAATATTGAGACTTTGTAGGATTTATCAGATATCCTGCAACTCCGCAATCAAAAATATGATCCTGTTTTGTAAAAAGATAATATGGAAGCATAGCCTTAACATCCATACACGCAAACAAGACATTCTTATTTTGCAGCTCGCGGATACCGTCAAATAATGTGTCTTCTGTAATAAAATTCATAACAGGAATAACATATACGCATTCTTCCGACGCACAAAGCGAAAGACCAAGCACTGAATTGTCACCTGTAATGATTGCAATACCGACAACCGGTTCCTTCGACAATTTACGAATCAAATTCTGATAATCATCAAAATCATCTATCACCTTTGTCTCAAATTGAACTTCACGGTTCTTTGCACTATCATCGAAACGATTCAAAAGGCTCTTAAATTCAAGTTCTGAAAATAGCTTATAAGAATCTTCATTGAAAGCATTTTCAAATATCATATCATCGAGAGAATCCGAAATCTCACAATCAAGTTTTATCGTTGCAAGCACCTTAGAAAGATATGCCTGTTCCTTAAAATTCACGAGATTTTCCTTCATTTTGCCGGGCTTCATAGAATCAATCGATTCATAAATTCCGTCTAAGGAATGATATTGTACAAGAAGCTTTGCAGCTGTTTTTTCTCCAATTCCCGGAACACCCGGTATATTATCGGAGGAATCTCCCATCAAAGCCTTAAGATCAATGAAAGTAACAGGATCCACACTATATGCGTCCTCAACATCTTTTGCAAAATAATTTTCAATAAACGTCTTACCGGCTTTTGTTTTCGGAACCTTAATCATGATTGTATCTGTTGCAACCTGTAATAAATCGCGGTCGCCAGATAATACTGTGACATCAAACCCTGCATGCTCTCCTTTACGAGACATTGTTCCTAAAATATCATCCGCCTCAATCCCAGGCTGTTCAATAATATGAATATTCATCGCACGTAAAACTTCACGAATTAAAGGTAGCTGTTCCCGCAATTCTTCAGGCATCGGCTTACGAGTTCCTTTGTATTCTTTATAAATCTCATGACGAAATGTTGGGTGTTTTACATCAAAAGCAACGCATACATGCGTTGCTTTTTCTTCATCAATTACTTTTAATAAAATATTTAAAAATCCAAGAACCGCATTTGTATGGCGTCCATCTGCCGTTGTAAGATCAGGCAGTCCGTAAAATGCTCGATTCAGGATACTATTTCCATCAACTAATAATAATTTATTCGACATTTTCTGTTTCCTCCGTATCCGGATGTTTTATATTGTATTCATGCACCATCTCATAAAAAGTTATTTCTTTTGTTTGATTTTTTACGGATTTTTTTGCTACTATATCATCCTTGCAAAACGAAATCTCATCACCAAAATAATCATAAAAATATGTTTCTCCCTGTTCCTGCTTTAGGATGCTTTGCTCAATGTTGTAAACCTTTCCCAAAATCCTTGTATACCAGAAAAACATAATTACAACTGCAACTACAAAAACAACACTAAAGGTTGATATTTTGAAGCGTTTTACACTTTTTACTTTATGATCTAAACGATTCAGTTCTTTATTTAATTCTTCTTTAAAATCCTTTGACAGTTCTTCGTTGTTATCTAACTGTCTCATGCCTACGACTAATGTATAATAAATCTCTAATTCTTCCGAACAGTTCTTGCAATAACGCATATGACGGACAAAATCTGTGACCTTGTCATCCGGAAGCTTCTTTTCAACAAAAGCCATGATATTCGATTGTGCTTCCAAACAGGTCATTTTAAGTCCTCCTGTATGAACAAAAAGAACCCGGACCAACACCGATCCAGGTTCTCTTTGTTCTAAATCTTAGTTATCGATGAGTTTTCCTTCACCATTCCAGCTATATAACTTACGGATATCCTCGCCAACCTTCTCAGCCGGATGCTCAGATGCAAGCTTTCTAAGAGCCTTAAAGTGAGCCTGTCCGCCAGCCTGTGACATATCAAGTAAGAAGTCTTTTGCAAATGTACCATCCTGAATATCAGAAAGAACCTTCTTCATAGCCTTCTTTGTATCTTCTGTAATAATCTTAGGACCGGTAATATAATCACCGTACTCAGCTGTATTAGAGATTGAATATCTCATACCAGCAAAGCCTGACTGATAAATAAGATCAACGATAAGCTTCATCTCGTGAATACACTCAAAGTAAGCATTTCTTGGATCATAACCTGCTTCTGTTAATGTTTCGAAACCAGCCTGCATAAGTGCACAAACACCACCACAAAGAACTGCCTGCTCACCGAAAAGGTCTGTTTCTGTTTCTGTTCTGAAGTTTGTCTCAAGAACGCCTGCTCTTGCTCCACCAATACCAAGTGCATATGCAAGTGCAAGATCCTGAGCCTTTCCTGTTGCATCCTGATGTACAGCGATCAAACAAGGAACACCCTTGCCTGCCTGATACTCACTACGTACTGTATGTCCAGGTCCCTTAGGAGCGATCATAGTAACATCTACATCCTTAGGTGGGATAATCTGGTTGAAGTGAATGTTGAAACCATGTGCGAACATAAGCATATTACCTGCTTCAAGGTTTGGCTCAATGTCATTCTTGTACATAGATGCCTGAAGCTCATCATTGATAAGAATCATGATGATATCTGCCTTCTTAGCTGCCTCAGCTGCTGTATATACTTCAAAGCCCTGTGCCTCAGCCTTTGCCCATGACTTACTACCCTCATAGAGACCAATAATTACGTGGCAACCTGAATCTTTCAAGTTTAATGCATGTGCATGACCCTGACTACCATAGCCAATGATTGCAATTGTCTTACCATCTAAAAGAGATAAGTTACAATCTTCCTGATAAAAAATCTTTGCTGACATTTTATTTCCTCCTTAAAATTACATATAAATGTATATAGTTATTACTTAAAAGTAATGACATCGTAATTAATCAAGCTTCGCATTTCCACGAACCAGACCTGTTAAACCTGTACGTACCATCTCAACAATCTGGAAACCATCTAACAAGGAAATGAAGGCTTCAATCTTATTGACATTACCTGTAATCTCAATCATTACAGAATCAACCGCAACATCAACAACCTTGGCACGAAATACATCTGTAAGTGAAATAACCTGCTGTCTCTCTTCCAAAGAAGTTTTTACACGTACAAGAAGAAGCTCTCTACAAACAGATTCGCCATCTTTAAGTTCGATGATGGAACGGACATCTTCCAATTTGAGAAGCTGCTTCTCAATCTGGCTTAATATACGATCATCTCCCCGGACAGCAACCGTCATACGTGAATACTTTGGGTCTTCAGTAATTCCAACAGATAAACTGTCTATATTATAACCTCTACGGCTGAACAAGCCGGAAACACGGCTGAGAACACCTGAGGTATTGTCAACTAATAATGATAAAACCATCTTTTTCATGTGTTTTGTCCACCTTTTCCAATAAAATCATTAAAAAATATTTTACGCTTTAATTATTCGTATGTCAATAGTCTGTCAACAAGCTTTACTGCTTCATTTGCGTCTTTTGAATATCCATCCGCACCAATTTCATCTGCAAAGCTTGATGATACTACAGCGCCACCGATGATAACCTTAAAAGGTAACTTTTGTTCCCTGACAAGATTTACAACTTCCTTCATACGCATCATTGTAGTCGTCATAAGAGCAGAAAGACCGATAATATCTGCTTTTTCACGTATTGCAGCTTCAATAATTGTAGAAGCCTGTACATCTTTTCCAAGGTCAATGACTCGATATCCATAGTTTTTGAGCATCAAAACAACTAAGTTTTTCCCAATATCATGAATATCCCCTTCTACCGTTGCCATAACAACTGTACCTTTTTTTGCAGATGTTTCATCCACGTTAAGAAATGGTGTTAAATAATTAATTGCCGTATCCATGGCAGTAGCGCCGGAAATCAATTGAGGAAGATAATATTTCTTTTGTTCAAACAATTCACCGACTTTGTTGACAGCAGGAATCAAGTCATTATCAATAATATTCTGTGCAGACTGCCCCCTCTCTAAAGCCGCCTTAACATCTTCCTCGATTATATCTTTTTTCCCTTTTACAACATCAACAAACACAGCACTTCCAACGATCTCGGAACTGTTTTTTTGCGTATTGTTTTGAATATCCGTTGATACAGCTAAAACGTTTTCGACGTAGCGATCACTTGAATTTTGCTTTGCAAGCAGTAAATCCGATGCAAATGCAGCATTCATGAGCATTGCCTGATTCGGATTACATATTGCCATTGTGAGGCCTTTCGAAATAGCCATTGTCAAAAATGCTGTATTGACATGAATTCTTTCCGGTAAACCAAAGGAAATATTCGACAATCCGCAAATAGTAGGTATTTTTAGTTGTTTTTTACAATATTCAATTGTCTGTAATGTTTCGATTGCTGCCTTTTTGTTTGCTCCTACAGTTGCAACAAGACCATCAATCACAAGATTATCTCTCGGAACGCCTTCTTCCTTTGCAATTGCAAGCAATCGGTTGATATTATCAATTTTTTCTTCCAAGGTTTCAGGTAACCCTTTGTCTGAAAGTGGAAGCAAAATACACATTGCACCATATTTTGCAGCAATTTTCATAAGGGGTCTGCACTTTACTTCCTCAAGTGAAACAGAATTAATTAAAGCGCGTCCAGGGTAAATCCGTAATGCATGTTCGATAATATTTACATGGCTTGAATCAATACATAACGGTAAATGCGTTACACCTAAAACACTCTGTATTGCTTTTTGCATCATGGCATCCTCATCAATGCCATTCATTCCCATATTAATATCAAGCACAGATGCACCGCACGCGGTCTGCTCTTCTGCCATCTGAATAACAAGATCCAAATTTCCTTCTTTTAGGCTTTCCTGAAGCTTTTTCTTTCCTGTTGGATTTATTCTTTCTCCAACAACTAAAAATGGACCATCAAGATCAATATCTGTCACATAATTCAAACTGGCAAGTGCATTCACTTCAACCGGTTTAAACGGTATAATATTTGCATTTTGCACAAGCTCACTAAGCGCTTTTATATGTGCAGGCGTCGTGCCGCAGCAACCGCCAATGCCTCGAATTCCACTTTCTAATAACAATTTTGCAGAAAAGCAAAACTCGTCCATACTTAACGAATAAGTGGATACACCATCAACAAGTTCCGGAATCCCATTATTCGGTTTAACAAATACCGGAACCTTCGCATAGGAAAGCATCTTTTTAACATGCGGAAGCATTTCCTTCGGTCCTGTAGAACAATTGATACCAACCGCATCCACACCAAGCGATTGCAAAACAACCACGGAAGCCTCCGGCGTTGCACCAAATAAAGTTCTTCCATCCTCATTAAAGCTTAAACTGACAATCACCGGTAAATCACAGACTTCCTTAATTGCTAAAACCGCAGCTCGGCATTCCTCCAGGCTCATCATAGTCTCAACGATAAACAAATCGACACCGGCCGAAGCTAAAATAGTTGCCTGTTGCTTGTAAACATCAATAAGCTCTTCCAGCGGCATATCACCAATCGGCTCAAGCTGTCTTCCTGTCATTGTCAAATCACCGGCAACATAAGCAACTGTTCCGGATTCTTCCACAGCTCTTTTCGAAAGTGAAACTAGTTTTGTATTTATTTCAACAATACGTTCTTCAAGTCCATATTCAGCTAACTTAATACGGTTTCCTGTAAAAGTAGGTGCTAAAATAATATCTGAGCCGTTTTGTAAATAGCTTTTCTGCAAATTCAAAAGTGCATCCGGATGTTCCAATATCCATTGTTCCGGACATGCACCGACTTCCATTCCGGCAAGCATCAGATTACTACCGGTTGCTCCATCCAATATTACAATTTTATGATTAAATAATTCGAATAATTGTTGTTTTGTCATGTATTTAAATTGCCTTTATAAATTCTTTTATCAATATTGTAAACTGCTTCGAAACTTTATCTGCTGTTTCTTTCACTTCCTCGTGATTTAATGGTTTGTCCATCATTCCACAGGCGAGATTTGTAATTACAGACACGCCCGCTACACGCATTCCCATATGATTCGCAACCATAGCTTCACAGGCCGTACTCATTCCGACAGCATCAGCACCAAGTAAACGATACATCTTAACCTCTGTCGGCGACTCATAATTCGGACCTGTCGTCTGCAGATAAACACCTTGTTTTAAATCTATATCACACTGCTTTGCAACTTCTTTTAGCACTTCCTGCAGCTTGATATCGTATATATGTGACATATCCGGAAATCTTTTACCAAGAGAGTCGATATTTGGTCCAATCAAAGGAGATGGCACAAACGATGCAATCTGATCTGTAATCATCATTAAAGTTCCCGGATTAAAATCATATGAAATCCCGCCGGCAGCGTTTGTTAAAACCAATATTCCGGCACCAAGTAATTTCATAATTCGAATCGGCATAACAACCTGATCCATGCTGTAGCCTTCGTAATAATGAACACGTCCTTGCATAGCAATCACGCATTTGTTTCCTAATTTTCCAATCACATATTTTCCCGCATGACCTGTTACGGTAGAAACAGGGAAACCCTTGATTTCGCTATAAGGGATTTCATAAGCATCCTCCAGCTGCTCTGCAAAGGCTCCCAGACCGGAGCCTAAAACAAGTGCAACATCCGGCGTATCAACGACACGCTCTTTTATGCTGTTTAACGCATCATGAAGTGCAATTTCAATAGCTGTACTCATAACAAATCCCCCTTAATTAAATATTAATCCCAATAACAAACAACCGGCATACCAACTTCCATGTTTGCAAATACCGTTGCTGCAACCTTATATGGTAAGTTTACACAACCATGCGAACCATCATAGGCATAAATACTGCCTCCGAATCTTGATCTCCATACAGCATCATGTAAACCAATACCTCCGTTAAACGGCATCCAGTATGTTACAGGTGTTTCATAATCTGCACCAACTAATGTTACCTGGTAACCTTTTCCTGTAAATGCATACAATCCACCCGGTGTTGACATACCCTTACTCCAGTTTCCGCTCACTATATCGGATTCAACAATCCGTTCACCCTTAACATACATATACATATGTTGATGTCCCAAATCCACTTCTACATACGTATCGCCGATATCATTGTATTCTCCATATGAATAACCTTCATGTGTAAAGGCAGGTGTTAATGTTATTTCTTTTTCGCCCTTAATTGCTCGTTTTACAGCATCCATCAAGTCGGAAGAACAAGCATCTTCGTCAAGCTGCCAGCCAAACCAGCTACCATATACCTGAATCATTCTTCCGTCCGAAGTCTTGAAATCGCGATATGTATTACATGTACTTTTTTCACGGGCAAATTGTCTTGCATAAGCATCGACATTACTTTCTGAAATTTGAATATTTCCATTCCCGTCAATATAGGCAAGCGAGCTTAATGCTTCTTTCGTAATTGGCATTTTATATCCGTTAAAATCGTAGTTTACTTCCGTCTCTAAAAAAGACTTCGCATTTTCAACACCTTTTGCGATTATGTCGGAAGAAACGGTAATATCCGCAATAACATAGCAACCCATAATATCTAAATCGACGGAATCGGCATGCATAGTTAATGCATCAGCAATTGATTGATATACAAGCTCCTTATCAAGCTTTGTGCCTGTTTCATCCGGCAAAATAATAACCTCACCGTCTTCCATACGCACACGTGCATTGATAGAATTTTTCATATTATGATCCTGCATATAAGAAAATTCGTTGATTTTGTTTTTCAAAGTTTCTTTGTCAAAGGAAACAACATATTCAGACATAAAAGTATATTTATCAAAAATATTAAAAGGCCATAACCATGCATTTTGCTTCTTTCGGATAGTATTCATGGAATCTGCGAGTTCTACCTTTATATTTCCATCACCGACCAAAAGCTTCTCTGTCCCGTTTTTGAAAATAACAGAAAGCTCATATTTTGCTAATTCTTCATCAAGAATATTCTGTGCGGATGAAATAGATTTACCCGAAATATCATACGTGTTGAGTGTAGTTTTACCGGCAAAATGATTGCTGAAATAAATTACACCGCCTAAATAAACAAGAAGAAGTACACCAAGCAAAGAGAAACAAACGGTCTTAAGTACTTTAAAATTCTTTTTCTCTTTTTTAATGTTTTGAATAACATATGGTTCTGAATCTTCGTAGAACTCCTTGTATTTTTCCTTGTTGGTCTTCGAATCATCTTTTGATTTCTCTTTTGAGTTTTCTTTTGATTCTTCTTTTGATTCTTCTTTTGGTTCTTCTTTTGGTTCTTCTTTTATTTCTTCTTCTATTTCTTCTTTTATTTCTACTTTTTTTTCATTTTCGGTTTTTTCTTGTGTTTCGGAAGGCTTAATAACCTCATCTTTTTCATTATTTATTTGATTATCGATTTCTTTCTTATCCATAGTATCCTCTCAAAATATTTTATGGCAATGCCAAGATAAAATTATATATTATTTGGTAGTATTATGCAACCGAACGAGAAGAAGTTCCGGTACATTATTTACACGAAGCGGAATGGAATGTGTACCAAGACCGCCTGACAAAATCATAGTTGTTGCATTTTTAACGTATTTCCCGCGATCAAACTTTGGAAACAAGTGAAATCTGGGCGAAATAACGCCGCCGAAAAGCGGCAGTCGGATCATACCACCATGATTATGACCTGCTAATACCAAATCAGCACCTGCATCCGCATATGTAGAAAAATAATCGGGATTATGTGCCAATACCACATTGTATGCATTGTCCTCATAACAAATTTGTTTAACATATGCCGACTCTAAAGGTTTCGTATAAAAACGCTTAAAAAATGATTTATCCAGAGTCAGTCCCGAAATACACAATTTATCGGAGCCCCGTTTTATGATCATGCGTTTGTTATCAAGCATGTGAATGTTAGAATTTGTTTCTAAATCAAGCGCCTTTATATAAATATCCCATAAGCCTCTCGTATTATGTAATTGCTCGCGCACTCCATATTCATGATTTCCGTATCCATAATACACAGGGGCAATTGTAGATAATTGTTTGAGTAAATCCGCTGTTTGTTTTATCTTTGTTTGTGTATGAGGACTACAAACAATCATATCGCCTGCGATTAATATATAATCCGGCTGTAATTCCTTCACCTTCGTTATAAAACGATTATTATCCGGTCCATATGTTGCATTATGCCAATCCGCAATTACAACAAAACTCGTATTATCAAAGGAGGCAGGAATGTTATGACCCGAAACATCATATTCCTTTGTATAAAACCTGTTATGTTCACGAATGCTTTCCACTACGAAAAAAACAAGTAAAACAACAAGTATAATACATATAATATTTAATATCATTAACATATTTTCTCTCCGTTATAAAAATCCTTAAATATTATATCTCAATTCTATTTTGTTGTCATCAAAAATAATTCGCTAAAAATCGTTTTAAAACAGTATTTGTATGTTGTTTTTTCAATTGTTTCCGCCGCATAGATCGGAACCTTATATAGGATTTGATCCTTATGCTTATATTGGATTTCACCAACAATATCACCTTTATTGATCGGAGCATGAAGCTTATCATGATAGTTAATTGTTTTTGTTATCTCTGAAGCGTTGCAGTCAATGACAAACTGATTACTATTTACGGCAATTGTACATGACAATGTATTTTTGGTTCCACCGGTTATATTTGTACAGAGATTTGCATTTTTTAATTCTTCATCGACATAAAGCTTACATTTCGAAAAACCAAGATCCAGAAGCTTTCCTGCTTCACTATTTCGTATTTCCTTTGTATCAGCACCCATAATAACAGCTATCAGCATAACACCCTCTCTGTCGGCACAAGCAGACATACAGTATCCTGCCTGCGAAGTATAACCTGTTTTTAAACCATTTGCTCCGGGATATTGTCGTAAAAACTTATTCGTATTTGCCAAATCAAATTCCTGTTTTCCCTTTTTTGTAACGTGATAAATTTTATCCATCCAAATAGTTGAATAATTCAATATCTCCGGATGCTTTGACAATAATTCCTGTGACATAATCGCTATATCCCTTGCCGATGTAACATGACCTTCTGCTTCCAAGCCGCACGCATTTACAAAGTTTGTGTTATTCATGCCCAATTCCTTCGCTTTGTCATTCATCATAATAACAAAGGCCTCTTCACTTCCGGCAAGATGTTCTGCCATTGCTACAGCTGCATCATTTCCGGAGGCAATTTCTATACATTTTATCATATCTTCTACTGTCTGCTGTTCTCCCTGTTCAAAGAAGCATTGAGACCCACCCATGGATGCGGCATGTTCGCTCACTGTAACAACATCATCCATTTTCAGATTTCCCTGTTCAATGGCATCAAATATAAGTAATAAAGTCATAATTTTTGTAACAGAAGCAGGCTTAAGCTTTTCATCCGCATTTTTTTCGAATAATATTTTACCGGTTGTCACCTCCATAAGACAGGCGGAACGCGAATGAATCGATAAAACATCGGCAGCCGGTGCAGACGCAACAATTTTTTCTGCAGCATATCTTTTGTTATTTGTTATGCATGTAAAAAATGACATGACTATTAGAACAATCGAAAGTACAAAAGCTTTGTTTTTTTTCATAATTTGCCTCTTTATTCATATATATTATCTATTTTATTCAATTGGTACGCCTAAAATGTATTGTAGACAAGCACTTCTGTGGCAGAAAACTTTTCAAACGAATAAACTATTACAAATATCTTTTGGAGAATAAAATGTGTGGAATTGCAGGCTTTTATAATTCAAAAGCAAATTACTCTGAACATCCAAAGGACTGCTTTCGAATCATTGAACATATGATTTCTTCCATGAATATGCGTGGTCCGGACGAAAACGGCTACTCTGTCATGGAAAAATGTTGTCTGGCACATGCAAGGCTAAAAATTATTGATTTGGAAACAGGAAAACAACCGATAAAAATCACTTATCAAAGCAACAATTACTATATTATTTATAATGGAGAAATTTATAACCACAAAACAATCAGGCATGACTTACAATCCCTTGGATATACCTTTTTAACAAATTCAGATACAGAGATACTCGGAATGGCTTATATCCACTACGGAGATGCATTTGTCAACAAATTAAACGGTATCTTCGCGATTGCGATTTATGATGAATTAAGACAGACTCTTCTTTTGTACAGAGACCGTTTTGGCATAAAGCCCCTATACTATACGCAATATGACAATACCTTTATTTTTGCTTCAAGAATTGATACGCTTTTCGAATATCCTCGAATAAAACCAAGATTGGATTTAAAAGGATTTAATGAGATTTTTACAATCGGTCCTGCAAAAACACCCGGCTTTGGTGTTTTTTCCGGCATAAAAGAGGTTTTACCGGGCGAATATTTAGTCATAAGTCCATTTGCCTTGTCAAAACACCGTTATTACACATTGGAAAGCAGACCTCATACCGATACCGAGGAAACAACCATTGAATATACAAGGTATTTATTAGAAGACAGTATAAAAAAGCAGATGCTGTCCGATGTTCCGATTTGCACATTTTTATCGGGTGGTGTAGACTCTTCCCTTGTCACTGCTCTTTGCTGCAAGCACATGGCAAATAACGAATCCCTGGCGACGTTTTCCTTTGACTATTATGACAACGATAAACACTTTAAATCAAACAGTTTTCAGCCTAGCGAAGATCGTCCTTATGTCGATATCATGAAGGAGTATCTAAATACAAATCACACATATCTGTATTGTGATTACACAAATCTCGCCAATCTGCTGCAAGCATCTGTTGATTCAAGATGTCTCCCAACTATGGCAGATGTAGATTCTTCTCTTCTGTATTTCTGCGGCGAAGTAGCAAAAAAATATAAGGTGGCATTAACCGGCGAATGTGCAGACGAAATATTCGGAGGATATCCATGGTTTTTCAGAGAGGAAATGCTTATTTCCAATACATTTCCTTGGATGGTAGATTTAAGTTTCCGGAAAAGTCTGTTAAACACAGAATTTGCTGCCGCATTGCACATGGAACAATATGTTGCAAACGCTTACGAAACAACATTATGTGAAGTACAACAGCTTCCGCAAGAAAATAGTGCAGATGCAAAACGAAGAAAAATCACATATCTGAATATCCGTTGGTTCATGCAGACCTTATTAGACAGAATGGACCGGACATCGATGCAATATGGTCTTGAAGCACGTGTACCGTTTGCTGACCATAGAATTGTCGAATATGTATACAATGTTCCTTGGCAGATTAAAGCAAAAAACAACATACCAAAAGCTTTGTTACGTGCCGCTGCACGTCCATATTTGCCGGAACAAATATTGAATCGTCCAAAATCTCCGTACCCAAAAACCTATCATCCGTTATATGAAGCAACTCTCGTCCATCAGCTAACGGAAATATTACATGATAGTGCGTCACCAATCAAAAGCTATTTAAATATTCCGGCTGTTATCCGTTTTCTGAAAGAACCAAAGGAATATGGTCGCCCGTGGTTCGGTCAGCTTATGGCAGGTCCGCAGATGATCGCTTATCTGATTCAAATCGATTATTGGATGCGAAAATATAATTTATCACTCTAAAAGCATAAAAAGAGCTGTCACAACTGTGACAGCTCCTCAATATTATTTTATACTTTCATAAAGCAATGGCTCATATTGTTTACCCTCAAGTGCGGCTTCTATTGTCAACTGAAGTTTGCTTAAATCCGCAACTAAAGAATTCGGTTTTGTTTCATAATGGTCCTGACCGAACGGTACAAAATAAATATGTTTCATCACCATCAGTTTCCCAATATTTTGAAAATTAATTCCAAGTGCATCATTTGATGATATTGCAATTACAAGTGGCAAACTATTCCGTAAATGAGCTTTTGCCGCCATTAATACGGGTGTATCCGAAATTCCGTTTGCAAGCTTTGCGATTGTGTTTCCGGTACATGGCGAAATGACCATACAATCAAAAAGTTTTTGGGGACCGATTGGTTCTGCCTGCACAATCGTATGAATCGGCTGTTTGTTTGTCAGCTGCATAATTTTTAATACATAATCCTTTGCATTTGCAAATCTTGTATCAAAATTATAAGCATTCGTTGAAAAAATAGGAGTAATCTCTGCTCCTTCTTTCATTAGAAAATCTATCTGTGGAATCACTTTATCAAAAGTACAAAATGAACCGGTAATGGCAAACCCAATCTTGCACTCTGATAATTTCATATTCTTAACCTCTAATTATTTGTTATAATCACATATTGGATCAGATACATTATAAAGAATATTATAAATCTCTTTTGCAACTAACATTCCCGCTTCTTTAGGGTATAATGCTCCCGGAATCCCAAGACTATGAACAACCTCTATATTATGGGTATTACAATACGCATCATCCACTCCGCCCGGTAACGATGCAATATCAAAAATTATTACATTGTTTGAAAACTTTGCAAGCAAATGGCTTGTAAATATAAGAGCCGGGACAGTGTTAAAAATATAGCTGTATTTGTCAAACGAAGTCTTTTCTATATCTGACATTAATACACCGGAACATCCATATTCTTCAATCTGTTGACGCAAGTCCTTTCTTCTTACAAATACATCGACATTCGCGTGTGCGTTCACTAATTGTTTTGCGATTTCCTTTCCACAGAAACCAAAACCACATAAAAGACAATTACTCTCTTCAAGAACTGCATTTTTTCCTTTTGCTATTCGAACAATACCGAGCGCCGTTAATTTTGCATTTTCATATGTGATATAATCACTGCCAAAATAATCAAAAACCTGTATTTTCCATTTTGAACATAGCTTTTCAAGTGTTAGATTGATTTTTGGCAAAAACAGTTTTGTGCCCGGTTTCAGACAGCCTAATAATTTGGGAATATCAATACAGCTTCCCGGTTCAATAATTACAATGTCTGACTGTGAAATCTTGTCTGCTTCTCTGTTAATCTCAAAACCTTTATCATATAAATACCCTGCAATATAATCCATCCGCTTATCGTTTCCAAGTATGCTTACAAGACTATCGAATTGCATCTGCATCCTCCTTGCGATACTCTATTATATGCCAAAATTATAATTATGTTTTAATGAAAGAAAAACCTGTCAAATAATCTTTTGAAAAAAGTTTCATAGGTTACTTTTGCAACAGACTTATTTGCATAGCAGTTTATCGACTTAATCCTTATTCCGTTAACATATAGATTGATAGTTCCGACAACATCCCCCTCTCTTACAGGTGCTTTTTCTTTTTCATAGCTTGTCGTCGAAACAACCTCATCCTCTTCGCACAATAGCAAATATACATCATCTTTTATTGTTATCGGTATCTGAATGTCCGTATATCCGTTAAATACTGTTATGGAATCATGATATTGATTGGAATCAATGATTTCTTTTCTTTGATACCCGTCCTTTATTATTGTCCATAAGCTTAATACATCTTTCCATTTATAATTCTTATTTGGAGGCCAGCCACTGCCAAGAAGCGAAATAACTACAAAGGAATCTTCGAATTCGATTGCACATATATAACAATATCCTGCATCTGCCGTAAAACCCGTTTTGCCGGCAATCAATGAATCCAAATCGTACAAGAGTCTGTTTTTGTTCGAGACTGTAAAGCATCTTTTTCCTGAATAATCTTCAAATTCATATGTTTTTGTCTGGCAAATCCGGATAAATTCGTCTCTCTTTTCAGAAACTCCGATACAATATTTCATTAGCAATGCAAGCTCAATTGCATTTGTACTATGTATTCGATTGTTTTTTTCTGCATCTAATCCATTTGGTGTAATAAAATATGTATTGGATAATCCAAGCTCGGTTGCTTTCTTGTTCATCAAAGCAGCAAATTGTTCAACAGAACCGGAAATGTGCTCTGCAACAGCCACTGCGCAATCATTATCACTTTCAAGCATCATTGCATATAATAAATCTTTTAATTTATATTGTTCGGAAGCTTTAATTCCAAGACGAACCTCCGGCATTTTTGCTGCATAGCCCGAAACTGTAACATACGATTCCAAATCGCCATATTCAAGAGCCAATATCAACGTCATAATTTTTGTTGTGCTTGCCATAGGACGGATTGTATGACCATCTTTTTCAAACAATACTCTTCCTGTTTCACCGTCGATTGCCGCTGCGGATAAAGAATAATATTTATTCTTATCAAAATGATTGCTCGCTTTCACATTCCCTGTATACACAGAAACAAAAAAACACAATATAAGGAATTTACTTATTGTTTTTTTCATTGTATCACTTCCTATGAACTCATATAATATATATGGATTTCATTAGAAAAATAGACTTTTTTCATTGAAAAAGAACTATAAATTTTGTATAATAAAGTATCATATTATAAAGGATGATTCGTATGGCATCTTTATTTACATCAGAATTAAAAGAGGGCATGATTACTACCACGGATACGTATTCAACCCAGGGTAAATTAATCCTTCCGAAAGATACAGTAATTACAAAAAATATCATAAATAAGCTTATTAACAACGACGTCGTATTTATTGAAGTATCTGACGACAGCTCGGTTGAACAAGTGAAAGCCTCCGACATTGATTTATCGGAATCCCTTCAAATTGATAAATCCGAATTCAATCATAGTATTGTTGATACACCGGAATACAAAAAATTCAGACGTCGATACGAAAAAAACATCGAAAGCATGAGCGATCATATGAATGATATCGTTCATAAGAATGCTCCTATTGATGTTGACCGTATGTTAAGCAATACACTTAATATTTTGGACGCAACATCCTCACCTTTGAGTGTTTTTACGATGCTTTCAACACTAAAAAGCTATGATGACTCAACCTTCCGTCACTCTCTTAATGTGGCACTCATTTGCAATATTTTCGGTCGTTGGCTTAACCTATCGGATTCTGAGATTGAACTGCTCACTGTTTCCGGTCTCTTCCATGATATTGGTAAGCTCATGATTCCTGAGTCTGTCATAAAAAAACCGGACAAATTAACCGAACAGGAATTTGCAATTATCAAGCAACATCCAAAGCTTGGTTATGATCTTCTCAAAAAGCGCAATGTTGACTTACATATTCAGTATGCGGCCCTTATGCATCACGAAAAATACGACAAATCAGGATACCCTCTCGGTTTAGAAGGTTCGCAAATTGATTGGGTTGCTCAGATGATTACAATTGCGGATATTTATGAGGCCATGACCGCTAACCGGGTTTATCGTGGTCCGCTTAGTCCATTTACTGTTATAAACATGTTTGAGAACGATGGTCTTAAGAAATACAATCCACAATATCTTCTAACCTTCCTTGAGCATGTTGTAAATAGCTATATGAATTGTAAGGTTAAGCTTTCAAATGGGGAAGAAGGAGACATTGTATACATCAATAAGGTTCGTCTGTCAAAGCCAATGATAAAGACAAAGGATTCCTATATTGATTTATCGAAGAATACAGACTTAAATATCGAAACAGTTATGTAAAAACCACCGATTCGTATCGGTGGTTTTTCGTGTCTTTCCAATTATGATTCATTATTCTTAAACATCAACTTTGATATTTACTTCTTCCATTGCTTCCTGCTTAAAATCTTCAATCTTCTCTTGTGAAATAAGAGGCAAATCTTCCATGGAAGTAACGCCAAAGCATCGCAGAAAATCTTCCGTTGTACCAAACAGGATAGGTCTGCCAATTGCATCTAATCTTCCGACCTCTGTAATAAGGTTATATTCTACAAGCTTATTTATCGCATGCACACATGATACTCCACGTATCGATTCAATTTCCTGTCTTGTAACAGGCTGTTTATATGCAACGATTGAGAGCGTCTCCATCAGCGAATCCGTAAGATTATGCTTACGAGGCATATTTACAATCTTCGTCAATACTTCAAAATAATCCGGTTTTGTGCTAAATTGATAAGAATCCTCCAGCTTTACAATTCTTATGCCTCTAGCATCATCCTCATATTTATCAATCATATCTGTCATAATTTTGCCAAGCGTTTTTTCATCAATTTCTAAAACCTTAGCTAATTCTTTCTCTGATATAGCATCCCCAACCGAAAACAAAATCGCTTCGATTGCTGCCTGTATTTTGATTACACTATCTTCCATCTTATGCCTCCAGTGAATCAATGATAATATCGCCAAATAAACTGTCCTGACGAATTACTATATCACCGACCTTCATCAATTCTAAAATAGCCAAAAAAGTTACTATCACGTTAATACGTGTAGCCTGTGTCTCAAGTAATGTACGGAAATTAATTCCCTTAAGTCCTTTCATATTCGTGCGAATCTCTTCCATCTTGTCTTCGATTCGCACTTCTTCCTTCTCAATTGTACCAAACTTACTACGAATCGGATCTACGCGGTCAACCGTTCTTCGCATGACCTGACTGAAAATTTCTGAAAGCTTTGCAAGCGTTGTATCTCCGATAACATCAGCCGGATCAATTTCTTCCTTGAATTCAAGGACTTCTTTTGGGATTGAAGCTTCTTTATAGTACACGCGTCCGGCATCAAGTTCCATATCCTTAAGCTCATACGAAGCATATTTGTACATTTTGTATTCTAATAAACGACGAACAAGCTCTGCACGAGGATCCTCTTCGATTTCTTCCTCCTTATCTTCCGGCAACAGCATCTTTGCTTTTATACGAATCAAAGTAGCTGCCATAACAAGGAATTCACTCATAATATCAAGGTTTTCTTCCTGCATCCTATTTAGGTAATCAAGATACTGCTCTGTAATCTCCAAAATAGGTATATCAAAAATATTAAATTTATTTCGCTCGATGAGATGAAGTAATAAGTCAAGAGGACCTTCAAACTCAGGGATTTTAAATTCCAGTTTATTTTCCATAGTAAACATCTTTTCTTAAAGTTTTTTAACGCAAATATCATAACAAGAATTACGACAAGTTGCAAGTTAAATGATAATACAGACCATGCCGCCGTTTGAATCATTCACAATTTTTTCCATTGTATCCTGTAGTTTTTGCTGACTGTCCTGATTAATCTTGTTTATCTTTGCATTTAATCCATCAAATACAAGCTGTCTTATCGTTTTGCCAAAAATATTAACATCCCATATATTATCTTCCTTCTGACCATCCTTGCCAATATAATTTATCAAGTCTTTTGCCTGTTCTTCCGAACCTACAATCGGTGCAATCTCAGTCGTAATGTTCGCTTTAATCAAATGAATCGATGGTGCTTTTGCGCGAATCTTAACACCATACTTATTTCCTGCCTTAATTAATTCCGGCTGTTCTAATGTTATTTCATTTTTGTCCGGTGTTACGGAACCATACCCGGTCTTTAATGATTGAACAAGTGCTGTATTTACTTTTTTGCATTGTTTCTTTGTTTGTGCTAACTCCTTAATCTCCTGCATAAAATCGTATTCATTTTTGATTTCACAGTCAAACAATTCCGATAACATTTCATAGTAATAATGATCAAATAAAATAACATTAATATGTACGGAGCCGTCTGATAAATCGAGATTTTCAATTGCAATGTTTTGTATATATTCATCCTCTGACATTTGCAATTGTCTGATATCCCGCATTTGTTCTATACCAGAAAATATAGATTGTGCCACGGAAATCAAATAAGATTTCAAGGTGCTTTCCGGATCAAAAGCTTCTACCCATTTTGGTATATGAAAATTCACTGTAGTTACAGGAAAATCAAGTAACAGCTGCTCAAAAATTGAGTATATGTCCTCTTCCTTTAATTGATCGCAATTCAGCGGAATAACTGCCTTGTTATATTTTTCAGAAAGTTCTTTTGCAAGTTCCATGGTCTCTAAAGCCATTGGACGTCTGGAATTCAGTAATACGACAAAAGGTTTTCCGAGTCTTGTCAATTGTTCAATCGTCGTTTGCTCAGCTTCTATGTATGCTTCTCTCGGCAAATCTGTAACCGTACCATCACAAGTAACAACAATACCGACCGTTGAATGATCGTATATGACTTTCTTTGTGCCAATCTCTGCCGCTTTTGTAAATGGAATTTCCTTCTCATACCAAGGTGTTTTCACAAGTCTCTCTTTCCCGTCTTCAACATGTCCTTCTGCCCCATTCACCATATAGCCAACACAGTCAATCAGTCTGCATCGAAATGAAACACCGTCTAATGTAATTTGTGCGGCTTCCTTCGGAATAAATTTTGGTTCTGTTGTCATAATTGTTTTGCCGCCGGATGACTGTGGTATTTCATCCATGGCACGCTTTCTGCTAGGTTCATCAGGTATCTTTGGCAAAACCATCATCTCCATATAACGTTTTATGAAGGTTGATTTACCGGTACGAACCGGGCCTACAACACCCATATAGATTTCACCATTCGTCCTTGCTTGTATATCCTTATATATATCCATAAAAAATACCCCCAAACATCCTACTACATGTATATGTAGCAATGCCTGAGAGTATTCTAATATTTTTATTATACTAATTATCCCACAATAAGGCTTTTGATTCTGATGTTCTCGTTCTGGTAAGTAATATTACCATTGCTTCCTTTGCAGATAAGCCTTCAAACAAAATCTTATTTACTGCAGTAACAATCGGCATATCAATCTCATACTTCTTGCTTAGAAGATAAGCAGCCTTTGCTGAATAAACGCCCTCTACAACCATCTTGACTTCATCCATTGCTTCTTTGTAGGTCTTACCCTGTCCCATCAAATAACCTGCGCGTCTGTTACGGCTATGTTCGGATGCACAAGTTACAATCAAATCGCCAATACCTGACAACCCACTGAATGTTTCCTGCTTACCGCCCATAGCAATACCAAGTCTTGTAATCTCCGAAATACCTCTTGTAATAAGTGCAGCCTTTGTATTGTCACCACAGCCTAATCCATCTGCAACACCCGCAGCAAGTGCGATGACATTTTTAAGTGCCCCACCAAGTTCAATACCAAGCATATCCGGACTCGTATACACACGAAAATAATCAGACATAAAAACATCCTGAATCGTAAGTGCAGTTTTCTCATCCTTCGCAGAACAAACAACCGTAGTCGGCATGCATTTTCCGACTTCTTCCGCGTGACTTGGTCCGGAAAGCACACCCACACGCACATTTGGTATCTCTTCCTCAATAACATCCGTTAATGTCATTAATGTACTTTCTTCAATACCCTTTGATACATTAACGATAATCTGTTCCTTTGTAACATATGGTGCAATTCTTTTTGCAGTACTTCGAATAAATGGCGATGGAACTACCATAACAAGAAGCTCTGCTCCTTTGCATGCAAGTTCAACATCCGTTGTAAAAACAACCTTTTCATCAACCATCACACCGGCTAACTTTGTCTTATGTTCGCGGTATGTATTTAACATCTCAATTTCATTTGCATCAATAGACCAAACGGTTACATCGTGATTGTTGCCTGATAATAAAACCGTCAGTGCGATTCCCCAGCTTCCGGCACCTAAAACACCTATTTTCATATATCCCTCCGACTAAAATGGAATTAGTTTGATTTACTTCCAAGTTTATTTTCTTCATGATGAATTAATCGAACTATATTAGCACGATGACGATAAATAGCCATAAGTGCCATAATTCCTATAACAATTACACTTTCAATCATCGCATTCCAAGAGCTTTTTATGTCCAAATCAAAGGAATATCTGCCATTAAATGCCAGTATTCCGTATTCAACAGCAAATATCGTTACAATAATAATAGAACCTAATGATACATATCTTGTAAGCGCAACAATCACAACGAAGGCAATCAAACAAGAAAAGATCATAATCGGATCAAGAAATCCTAAAATAACACCCGCTGTTGCTGCAATTCCCTTACCTCCGCGGAAGCCAAGGTAAAATGGGAAATTGTGTCCAAGCACAACACCAAAACCGGCATATGCCATATAAGTACAAATATTATCTGCATCTATCCGGTTCATAATAAGTCTTGCAATTACAACAGCAACAACTGCCTTCATAAAATCGCCTAAAAATACAACCAAACCGGCTTTCTTTCCTAATACTCGCAATGCATTTGTAGTACCCGCATTTCCGCTACCATGTTCACGAATATCTATACCATTTAATCTGCCGTATATATAAGATGTCTGCAACAAACCGAAGCAATAACCAAAGAATAAGCATAAAACTCTTGCAATCATCACTTTTCTTTCCTCTCGCGAATAATAAATTTAAGCGGTGTTCCGCTAAAGCCAAAGGCCTCACGTATTTTGTTCTCAATATATCTTGTATAAGAGAAATGCATAAGCTCCTTATCATTTACAAATATAACAAACGTAGGCGGCTTAACCGCAACCTGCGTGATGTAATAAAGTCTAAGTCTTTTCCCTTTATCTGATGGTGGCTGATTCAGTGCTACAGCTTCTGCCATAATTTCATTTAAAACACCGGTTGCAACACGCAACGAATGATTCTCAATAACAGCATCAATTGTCTCAAACAGCTTCGGCAATCGCTGTCCGGTTTTTGCAGATACAAAAAGCAACTGTGCATATGGCATATAAGAAAGCTTCTGACGAATTTCCTGTGTGAATTTATTCATCGTCTTGTCATCCTTCTCGACTATATCCCATTTGTTTACAACGATAATCATACCCTTACCGCGTTCGTGTGCAATACCCGCAATCTTTGTATCCTGGTCTGTAATCCCTTCCGACGCATCGATAACAAGCACAGCTACATTGCAACGTTCTACTGCAGAAACAGTGCGAATAATACTATATCGCTCAATTTCTTCCTTTATCTTGTTCTTCCGACGGAGACCGGCTGTATCAATAAACACATATTCCGTTCCATTGCGTTTAATGGAAGTATCAATTGCATCACGTGTCGTTCCTGCAATGTCAGAAACAATAACACGTTCCTCGCCTAAAAGTTTATTGATAATCGAAGATTTACCAACATTCGGCTTACCGATAATTGCGATACGAGGGCGCTCATCCGAATCTTCTGTCGTTGCATTTTCGCCAAAATACTGAACAACCTGATCAAGCATATCGCCAATACCAAGCATAGAAGCAGCCGAAATAGGTTGTGGATCACCAAGTCCTAAATTATAAAATTCATAAACATCAGGCATGTACTTCTCAAAGCTGTCAACCTTATTAACAACAAGTACAATCGGTTTGCCGGAACGACGCAACATGTCAGCCACCTTGCCATCCGAGTCAACAAGTCCTTGTCTGACATCGGTAATAAACATAATAACATCTGCTGTTGCAATGGCGATTTCCGCCTGTTCACGCATACTTTTTAGAATAATATCATTTGATTCCGGTTCAATACCACCGGTATCAACAATTGTAAAATTATAATTTAACCATGTGACATCCGCATAGATTCTGTCTCTTGTTACGCCAGGTGTATCTTGTACAATCGAAATCTTATCTCCTGCAAGTACATTAAAAAGCGTAGACTTACCTACATTTGGTCTGCCGACAATTGCTACCACTGGTCTACTCATTTTGATTCTCCATTTCAATAATCGTGTGGAACAATTCCACTCCGCTTGATTTTACAATAATTACTTGTACTTGTAAAGCATTTTGCAATTCACTGACAGTCATGTCATCCAGGAAAATATCTTCATCCGCCTTCAGAACATTGGAAGGTAAAATTAAAGCATCGCCTAAATCTTTTCCTTGCAATTGCTTTACAATATCCCCACCGGTCAACAATCCGGTCACGGTAATTTTTTCTCCAAAGAAATCATTTCGGATAGGAAAAATCTGAAAATCCACATCCGGCGCACCCTCTTTGTATATCTGTGCAACTTCATCCATTACACCTTTTGCAAGCAGACCTGTAATCGTTGAAATACGTCGTTTGCCGGAAAAAGGCATGTTATGATTTGCAACAAGATAATCTTGTACCGCCTGCTTTGCTTCTTCAAAAAGAAGTCTTGTCATTCCCACACCATTTTCCAGCTGTAAAAATCCATCATAACAATCTGCTTCCGGTATATCATAATCTGCATTAATATACCATTCATCACTGGCATGTACAAAATGAATCCCATATTTGGACATAGCAATGCTTTGGTAATGATGAATCGTCGAAAGAACCTTACGTGCATCTTCTTTATTGAAGCTTTCAAGCTCACAAAGACCTTCCCGGTATTTTGATAATCCAACAGGAACAACAGACAAGCTTTCTAAAACCGGCATATATTCCATCAAATCCTCAATTGTCTTATTAAGCTCCTCACCATCATTTAAGCCCTTGCAAAGAACAATTTGTGCATTCATCGGAATGTTAGCTTCGTATAGCATATCCATATATTTTATTACATTTCCGGCAAAGCGGTTATTGAGCATTTTACAACGAAGCTTGGGATTTGTAGTATGCACCGATATATTTATTGGCGCAAGCTTATATTCAATAATTCGCTGAATATCCTTTTCCTTCATATTTGTAAGCGTTACATAATTTCCCTGAAGGAACGAAAGGCGTGTATCATCATCTTTAAAGTAGATGGTATCCCTCATTCCCGGCGGATTTTGGTCAATAAAGCAGAATACACACTTATTATAACAGCTTCGATAGCTATCCATTAACGATTCGCCAAAACCAAGCCCTAAATCCTCATCAAAGTCCTTTTCAACTTCAAGAACCCATTCTTCACCATCTGATTTTTCAATTAATACTTCCAAATACTCGTCATTTACTAAAAATTGATAATCAAATATATCCTCTATTTCTTTTTCATTAATCGTGAGCAGATAGTCACCGGGTTTGATATCTAATTCCTCGGCAATACTATCCGGAAACACCTGAATAATCTTATGTTTTTTCATAAGCTTCCTCTCATAAACAATTTATTGTCGCATCATAATAACCGCACCTAAGTTGCCGCGTTTCCCACATGTTGCACGATGTGAGAAAAAAACATTTGGATTACAGCATGTACAATAATCCGGAAGTGCAATATTAGAGGGACATATACCGGCATTCATAAAGTTAAAATAACAAGCCATATGAAGGTCTAATTGATATTTATTATTATCTTTAGCAGTTATCATTTGTTTATACTGCTCCGGAGAATATGCGTCAGCAAATGCGACAGCAACATCCTCACTCACCTCGTAACAAACTTTACAAATACTAGGTCCGATTGCACATACAATATCTCTCGGGTTACAGTTATACTGCTTTTGCATAAGTATAATCATCTTCCCGCCGATATTGTTGACCGTTCCTCTCCAACCGGAATGTGCCATAGCAATAACCTCTTTTACAGGATCATAAAAATATAGCGGAACACAGTCTGCATAAAATGTCATTATCGGAAGATTTTTTACATTTGTAACAATACCGTCTATTTCTTTTAATTTTTCTTTCTCCGTTGTTCCGCGTCCGGCATCTTCTTCTGTAGCAATATAAATGTTCGTGCTGTGAACCTGATCGGAGCAAACAAGCCGGTTCGGATCAAAAGAAAGCGCTTCTCCGAATCTTCGATAATTCTCCTTTACACACAGAATATCATCGCCACGACTGCTGCTTAAGTTCATGCTTGCCAAATGAGACTTACTTACGCCGCCTTGTCTCGTAGAACAGCCATGAATCAAATTCTCAAACCGATCAAAAATATGATACTTCACAACCGGAACAATTGCATGTTCAATGGAAATATAATCAATATAGGAATTCGTTTCACATGGAATTGCAAAGGAATGTGTTATTTTTTTTATGTTCGGTTCATATCCGCGTAACAGTGCGCCGTCCATAACCGAACAATCAAACATTTTTGGTAACATAGAATACTCCTAACCAACATAGTCAAATGCATGTTTCAAATGCTGTATTTCTGTTCCTATAATTCCCACAACATCAAATCGTATCTTTGTTTCATCAATCAACAAATGATGAATTTGCAAATAGGAAAGAGCAGCACGGCATATTTTTCGTATTTTTGCCGGTGTAACAGCTTCAAACGGGTGTCCGTTTAATGTATTTTTTCGATATTTTACTTCAACAAAAACTAAACAGTTGTTATCATAAGCGATTATATCAATCTCTGCCTGTCGTATACGATAATTGACAGCAACTATACGATAACCTTTATCAGATAAGTATTGCGCAGCCATTTGCTCATAATGGTTTCCTACTTTTCTGTTATTTTGCATGTATTTCTCCTAAATATCTAATTTTGCTTTAATTTTATCCATCTTATCAACATAAACAAGAATCTCCGCTACAACACCATATAATTCAGGCGGAATACAATCACCAATATCAAGCTTAAGCAGTGTATCCGCAAGATTTGTATCCTTATAGAGCGGAACATCGCTCTCCTTTGCAGTATCGATAATGCGCTCTGCCGTTGCTCCTTTTCCGGAAGCAACAACCTTCGGAGCCGTACTCCCCGGTTCATATAACAGTGCTACCGCTTTCTTTTTTTCATCTTTATTTGTACTTTGCACATCGAATCGTTTTGACATTTTTCTCACCTACATTCGTACATCAAATGTATATCGCTTAATACTTTTTTCCATATCCTGATTCATCATCTCATGAATCACAGAATTCGAATTACCCATAATTGACGGTTCACGCATAACGACTTCATTTGTTAGCGTGAAGCCCATTTTTGCGATCTCCTGCTCCAATTGGTTCATGTGATCATCCAAAATAGCTGCACTGACAGGATCTTCCACATAAAACTTTGTATGAACCGTTGTTCCGTGTAAACTCACATGAACATCGGTTGGTCCTAAATGATCCATATCTAAATGCAACAATGCACTGACCGCATCTTTTGCAGCCTGCTTTTGTTTTTTGTTCATATATACATATAATTCTGAATGAAACGCCTCTTCCTGTAATCTGACAGGTAGTTGGGCATAGGCATAAAGTTCATTTAGATTTTGAATAAAATCCAAACGTTGTTTCATATTACCGGCCTGCTCGCGCATTTCTTCTCCCGCTTTACCGCCTATATTCTCAAAGCTTTGCTGCAATCGGTTTGACGCATCATACATTTTTTTGTATAAAACATCTATTTCACCGGCATCTTTTAAAGTCTCTTTGTTTAGTGTAAATTTTTGTTTAATTGTATCCGATAAAAGCGTTGTAAACCCCTTTGAGTTAAGAAGTGTCGCAAGCACATCCTTTGACAAATCAAGATTCTCCATAGTGACAGCTTCTGATAACGCTTTATTTACTTGAACGAACAGACTGTTAGCATCATATTCTGTTGTCTCCCTTTTTAAGGAAGATATAACGTCAGACAACTGCTCTGTAAACGCATTTGCAAGGTCTTTTGCATTTTGCCCTTCTGCCTTTGCAATCTGAAGTGCATTTTCAACCACATTACGCAACTGCTGAACTAAAGCAGCTTCGTTATTTACGAAATTCAGTTCCTTACCCGGTACATCGTTTAACTTTGCCATCTCCACATAACCGGTATCGTCATGAACAACCGTTTCCAGTAAAGTATTTTGAAAAGAAATCAGATCTTGTGCAGATGCTAAAGTGTCTGTTGTCATTTCATTCACGACTGAAACCGAAAACTCTGTAATTGAATTTGATAAATCAGCGATAGCAGCTGACAGTTGGTGCGTACCTTCCATATACGATTGAAACTGACTGATTGATGCCTCATTCACCTGTAACCCCATCTTATTCATATGGACGAGTGTATTGATTGGTAAATCACCAAATTTGACAGACTGTTGCATAATCTGTTGCATTGTTGACTTATCTAATGGCATACCATAATCCATTAGAGATTGTGCAATTTGATAATTTTTTTGTGTAGGAAGAAAATGATTCGCATCCAATGCTTTTTGAATCGTTTGAAAGTTATAAGAATTATCCTGCACAGGAACCGGACGAATTTGTATCGTATTTCCGTTATTTTCCTGTACAAGAAAAGCTAAAGAGTCACCAATATTAATATTTACCGCCTCGGCCATACGTGCACTTAGCATCTTATCGCCATGAAGCATAATTTGAACATCATTCCCTGTAATATTAACAACCTTGCCTTGAAAGGTCTGACCTTCCATAATCTGTGTAATTGCTGCATTACCGGAAAAAACTTGCGTATTTTCCCCTTGCGTGTTTGAAATTGGCGCAGACAAACTACCGCCTGAAAATTCGGTCGAAGGATTATTTATATGAAGATTCATATCGCCAATGTTCATACTACCACCCAATCTATTGTTTATGTACAAAATTACCGATAAAGCTTTTACGGTGTATAGGAGTCTGTCCAAGTGTTTTCAATGCCTCAATATGTTTCGCCGAACCATATCCCATATTGCTGGCAAAATCATAACCCGGATAGATTTCATCATACGCCTGCATCATTCTGTCTCTCGTAACCTTCGCAACAATTGATGCAGCTGCAATAGAAGCAGACAATGTATCCCCTTTCACAATCGGAACCTGTTTAACATCAATACCCGGAATTTTAACAGCATCATTTAATAACAAATCCGGTGTAACAGATAAATTCGAAACCGCCATGCGCATAGCTTCATATGTAGCCTGTAAAATATTAATCTCATCAATACGCGCTTCTGAAACAATTCCAATACCATAGGAAACTGCACGATTAATTATTTCATCATAAAGCACTTCTCTTTTTTTTGCGGAAATCTGCTTTGAATCATTCAAATATAATATCATATCATCCTGTGGCAAAATCACAGCGCAGGCAACAACCGGTCCTGCAAGCGGGCCACGTCCGACTTCATCGATACCACAAATAGCCTGATATCCCTGTTCAATATATTTGTTCTCAAAGACCCGCATTTTTGTAGAACGAGCGACTTCATCCTCATAGAGTTTGATTTTTTTCTTTGCCTGATTAACAATTGCTATTGCACCCGAACGCTCATCAAAGGAAAACTCATCAACAAATTGACATAGTCCTTCCTTGTCTGTCTCAGAAATATTCGCAAGCTTTGCTTTAATCTCGCTAATATTCATATTTTCCTCCGCTATTTCACACGACCAATCTTATTAAATGGATAAATTCTAAAAATAACTTTTCCAATGATATCATCCCGTGATACATTACCGACATCCGACCAACGACTGTCCTGACTATGATTACGATTATCACCTAATACAAAATATTCGTCCTCACCCAGCAGAATCGGTTGGTTAGCTCGGCCTAAATTTGTTGGCAAAATCGGTTCTATACCATAATTCTCTTCCAATAGCTCTTCATTAATATAAATATTGCCTGCCTGGTCAATACGAACAGTTTCTCCGGGCAATCCAATAATGCGTTTTACATATGTTGTATCTTCATCATAATCAAAAATAACTACGTCAAAACGTTTTGGATCTCCGATTCTGTATGCAATCTTACTAACCCATAAATTGTCACCATCCTCTAATGTCGGATTCATGGAATTTCCATCTACACGCGAACGGCAACCAACGAAATGATTAATCAAATAACAAAGAATAACAACAATTCCAATATAAAGAATCAGATTGAGCAATTCCTTTACAATATTGACTTCTTGTGGCTTTTCATCTTCATCCTGCTTTTTTTTGTTTTTCTTTTTTGCTTTTCTTGTATCTTCCGGTCTCTCATCAAGAATTGCTTCTAATTCCTCTCTTGATGGAGTTTTATCTTCGATATTGTCTACTGTTTCTTCAATATCATCAACCTTTTTTAATTTCTTGCTCATATTAATCCCCCTGTTATTCCGGTGGGAGTTCTAAAGTAATCTTTCCAAGTCTTCCACTACGGAAATCATCAAATAAAATTGTGGCAGCCTTATCAACATCCGGCTCGTTTCCTTTGAGAATACATTTTCTTTCAAATGCAATATCACTAAGGATTTCAAAATTATCTTTGCTCTCATCTATATTATATCGTTCTGAAAGCGTATTACAATAATTATTTTTTATAAAATCAATGAAAGAAAATGCAAGCTCTCGTTTATCTACAATTGTATCATTTATTGAGCCTATATAAGCAAGTCGCATTCCAACCTGCTGATCCTCGAATTTTGGCCATAAAATACCCGGTGTATCAAGAAGTTCCACACCTCCGCCAAGTCGTATCCATTGCTTTCCTTTTGTAACACCCGGCTTGTTGCCAACCTTTGCACATGCTTTTTTTGCATAAGAGTTGATAAACGTTGATTTTCCAACATTCGGAATCCCTACAACCATAGCACGAAGTGGACGATTGATGATTCCTCGCTTTCGATCACGTTCGATTTTTTCTTTGCAGGCTTCTTTAATTGTATCTGTAATGATTTTCATTCCGGCATTTTTGCGTGAATCTAAACAAACAACAAAATAGCCACGTGCCTTAAAATAATTCTCCCATTCTTTTGTTGCTTTCGGATCAGCTAAATCATATTTGTTGAGTAAAATCAATCGATATTTCTGTCCTGCAAGACTGTCAATGTCAGGATTTTTACTGCCAAGCGGCATTCTTGCATCCAACAACTCAACAACAATATCAATTAATTTTATATCTTCCTGCATCATACGTTTTGCTTTTGTCATATGACCGGGATACCATTGAATATTCATCATTTCACCTTTCCTTTATCTTTCTTAGGCGAAAGAATACGATCAACACGCCCAATGATTTCAGATTTACTAATATTACCAATATTTGTATAGCGGGAATCCTCGCTATTATTTACATTATCACCTAATACGAAATACTCATTTTTACCTAATGTAATTTCGTTAATTGCAACACCGGAATTCACAATTAGCTTTTGAAACGGTGTTTCCATTAATGCCTGACCATTTATATAAATAATACCCTCGCGTATTTGAATCTTCTCATATGGTAAACCGATGACTCTCTTAATATCATAATACGAATCGGAGCCAACCTTCTTTATGCATACAACATCAAATCGGTCTATGCTTCCAAATTTGTATGCTAATTTATTTACAAGTACAACCTGACCATCTTCTAATGTCTCGTTCATAGATGGTCCGACAACCGTTACTGTTTGAAAACAAAATGCAATAATTGCATAGCCACAAATACCGGCAGCCAATACTAAAACAAACCAACTAAAAATACCATGAAACAAACGATCAATTTTAAATTTGAATTTTTTTATCTTGCTTGTTGAAATTGCTTCACTATCTTTTTTTATTTTCATATGATAACTTCCTTTACAATATCACTACCGAATTATACATGCGAATCTTCACTTCGTTCATTTAATCAGAAAGAATTGCTTCATAAGCAATTCTTTTGATTGCACTGCCGGCAGGGCCCCACGCCACAAGCCGCGGTATACAACAAAATGACTGGAGTAATTAGCTCCAGTCATCTTTGTAATCGCAATCTTATTTAACAAGTTCTTTAACTTTTGCCTTCTTACCAACTCTATCGCGTAAGTAGTTAAGCTTTGCTCTACGAACTTTACCTTTTCTAATTACTTCGATTTTCTCGATTGTTGGAGAATGAAGTGGCCAAGTCTTCTCAACACCTACACCATTAGAAGTCTTCCTAACTGTAAATGTCTCTCTGCAGCTTCCACCCTGTCTCTTTAATACAGTTCCCTCGAAAGCCTGAACTCTTTCTCTGTTACCTTCTTTGATCTTAGCGTATACTTTGATAGTATCGCCGACATTAAAATCTGCAACTTCCTTAATCTGTGCAGCCTCAATGTTCTTGATGATTTCATTTGCGCTCATCTATTGCGACCTCCTAATTATATTAGACGTTCTTATATCAATGATACAGAGGACCATCCACAACTTCACAATAATAACATACAAATATCTAAAAATCAAGCTATTACTTATGTTTTTTGTAAAAAAAAGTATTAAATGATTCAAATCCAAATTCTTTTGGTCGAAGCAGCTGCTCTGTGCTTCCTATAAACAAGATACCATCATCCATAAGACTGTCACAAAACTGCATATAAACCTTATCCTTTGCTTCTTCCGTAAAATAAATAACAACATTACGACAGACAATTAAATGTATGTCCTTGTAATATGGATCCGCAAGTAAATTGTGTTTTGAAAAGGTTACGCATTTTTTGATTTTTTTGTCGATCTCATAGTGATTATCGTCCAACGAATGAAACCATTTTTCTTTATATTCCATAGGCAAATCAACAAGACTCTTTGCGGAATATACGCCCGCTTTTGCGAAAGCAAGAACATCATCATCAATATCGGTTGCATAAATCCGAATATGTTCAATCGACATATACTTCGCACAAATCATTGCAATCGTATATGGTTCATCACCCGTAGAACAAGCAGCACTCCAAATGTTAAGTCTATTATTGAATCTCTTACAAAGCATTGGCAAAACATCTTTTTCAAACGTTTCCCATTGATTCGGATTTCTATAAAATTGTGATACATTAATTGTCAGATAACGAACAAAGGTACGAAGTAGTTCCTCGTCCTGCTTCATACCTTTGTAAAAAAGATCATATCCCGAAAAACCCTTGCGCGTCATCAGGGATTCTATTCTTCTCTTCATCTGGCGTTCCTTATACAGATTTAAATCGATTCCGGTTAATTTGTAGAAATCAGATTTAAATGCTACATAATCATATGCCATATACGATTACTCCTCTGTAATTACCTCATCTTCAACAGGAGCCTCTTCCTTAAGCATAGCCTTGATGCTAAGACTAATCTTCTTCTCATCCTGCTTAAAATCTACAACCTGCGCCGTTACTTCCTGACCTACCTTGAATACATCTTCCGGCTTCTCAACATGTGTATTTGAAATCTGTGAAACATGAAGTAAAGCATCAACGCCCGGCTCCAACTCAATAAAAGCACCAAATGCTGTCATACGAGCAACCTTACCTGTAACAACTGTTCCAATCGCATATTTCTCAGCAGCTGATACCCATGGATTATTATCATCAAACTTCAAGCTAAGTGCAATCTTTGCGCCATTGATTTCCTTGATGAATGTCTTAACTTTATCGCCAACCTTAAGAATGCTCTTAGGATCATCAATTCTACCCCATGACATCTCGGAAATATGAAGTAAACCATCTGCACCACCAAGATCGATGAATGCACCGAATGCTGTAACATTCTTAACAACACCCTCTACAACATCACCAACTGAAATCTTCTCAAAAAGTTCCTTTGCCTTCTCAGCCTTCTCAGCTACGATGAGTTTCTTTCTGTTACCGATAATTCTTCTCTTCTTAGGGTTGAACTCTGTAAGAACAAACTCAATTTCCTGTCCCATAAACTTGTCAAGATTCTTCTCAAATGTATCAGATACAAGACTTGCAGGAATAAATACCTTGCACTCATCTACAGTTACGCTAAGGCCGCCTTCTAATACCTGAGTTACCTTTGCTTTGAGAACTGTCTCATTCTCAAAAGCTTCTTCAAGCATAGCATATGACTTCTCAGCCGCAACTCTCTTGTACGAAAGAAGAACCTGACCTTCGCCATCGTTCGTCTTAATAACCTTAACAGTGATAGGATCACCAACGTTAACAACTGTTGTTAAATCAACAGGAGTATTTGAATACTCATTACGTGTAATGATACCATCAGCCTTATACTGAATGTCTACGATAATCTCATCCGGCTTAACACCGATAACCTTACCTGTAACAACACTACCCGGCTTAATCTTGCTTTCGCTTTCCTCGGACTGCTTCAATAATTCTTCAAAACTTAATTCTGACATACTGTTTTGAACCTCCTTAATAATATGATTCGGGGTAGATGCCCCAGCTGTAATACCTACCCTCAAAGCGGATTCAATAACAGTTAAATCCAAGTCAACGAGTGTCTGAATGTAGTGGGTATTTGCACACGCTTCACTACTTATCTCATACAGCTTTTGTGTATTAGAACTATGTTTATCACCAATTACAATCATTACATCAACCTGCTTGGCTAAATCACGTGCTTCGCTCTGTCTATCGGCTGTTGCATTGCAAATGGTATTATAAACACGAATATTATATCCTTTTTCTTTGAAAAATTCAACTATTTGTTTAAATTTTATGTCATTAAATGTCGTTTGCGAAACAATTATTACATCATTTTGTTGTATTTGTTCCATTTCTTTCGCTTCCTGTAAAGAATTTACGATAATCGGCTCGCAATTACACCAGCCTGTAATACCACAAACCTCCGGATGCGTCGGATTTCCAACGATAATAACTGCCTTTCCGGCCGCACTTTCCTCATTAACAATATTGTGAATCTTCTTGACAAAAGGACATGTTGCATCAATAATTGTCACGCCGAATGATTTTAGTTTATCATACACGGACCTTCCTACACCATGAGACCTTATTACAACCACATGCGAAAGCTTATTTCCGTCTTTGTCAACCTTCGGAAACTGATAGTTATCCAATTCATTTTCATCAATCAGACATACACCTTTTTGTGTCAAATCATCTGTTACCTTCGCATTATGAATAATTGGACCATACGTGTAAACACGTGTAAAAGAATCTGCAATATTTATTTGTTCATAAACAGTATCAACCGCTCGTTTCACGCCAAAACAGAAACCGGCTGTCTTTGCTAATATTACTTCTCTCATACAAACAACCTGTTATTTCGCATAATCACAAATGCATTCAACAACTTCTTCAATTGTCATGTCAGACGAATCGACATAAATCGCATCCTCTGCCTGTTTAAGCGGAGCAATTTCACGATTCATATCCTGATAATCTCTCTGTTCAATATCTGCCTTAATTGTATCAATGTCAGGATTTTGTCCTTTTTGAACAAGCTCGTTATATCTGCGCATAGCTCTTGTATCAACAGATGCCGTAAGATAAATCTTTACCTTTGCATTCGGTAAAACATGGGTTCCAATATCTCTGCCATCCATAATACAGTCATTTTCAGCAGCAATGTTTCGTTGAAGTGACAAAAGCTTATCTCGCACCGCTTTTTTTGCAGCAAAAACCGACGCCATGTTTCCAACCTGCTCCATACGAATCTTAGCAGAAACATTCTCCTCATTTAAATACACCTGCTGTGTATCATTTTCATATGCTATTTTAATTGAAATTGCCTCGCATGCATCTTCAATAGCAGTTTCATTATCCGGTTCAATATTATTTTCAATCATAT
>SAMEA3663026__coassemble_302_pt1 | contig 41079 bp, 37 predicted proteins | sample SAMEA3663026__metabat2_low_PE_012 | metagenome-assembled genome bin SAMEA3663026 (sample SAMEA3663026) | pig gut metagenome | biome: pig gut; feature: pig-associated habitat; material: faeces | place: France | collected 2012
TGTCAAAGGTTCATGCTGTCTTTGTTAGCGACAACTTCTATAAGATAACACTTTGGTAGTTTGTTGTCAACAGTTTTTATAATTTTTTTCGGAAAAATTTATGGAATTATTTTTCAAAAATATTTTCCTATAGCAATGGTGCAACCAATCGCAGAATTGCCTGCCAGAATCGTTTGAATCCGCCTGTTGATTTTATCTCTTCCATAGTAATCTCGTCACATTTTTCCAACGTTTTCATATAGTCATCATGGATCTCCTGAATGACAGATGTATGATACATCCACACACCACATTCAAAGTGCAAATACAGGCTTCGGTAATCAAAGTTGACGGTTCCTACAGTTGCAACGGTATCATCAATGACAACAGTCTTTGCGTGGATAAATCCCGGTGTGTACTGATAAATCCTCACACCGGCCTGAATAAGCTGATAATAATAAGATTGTGTTACCATATAGACAAACTTTTTATCCGGTACCCCGGGCGTAATGATACGGACATCTATACCACTCTTTGCAGCAAGGGTAAGTGCCGTAATCATTTCATTATCTATAATAAGATAAGGCGTCGTAATATAAACATAATGCTTAGCCTTGTTAATCATATTAAGGTAAATATTCTCACTTACAATTTCATCATCGACCGGAGTATCTCCATATGGTTGTATAAATCCATCCGTCTCAACTTTTCTTGCCATATGAACATGAGGCTTGTATTGTTCATAATCCTCGGCATCCGGCTCTTTTGTGACAAACTTCCACATTTGCAAAAACATCATTGTAAGATTCCAGACACCTTCACCTTTTAGCATGATACCGGTGTCCTTCCAATGTCCAAATTTTGAATTGACATTGATGTACTCGTCAGCAAGATTGATTCCACCCGTAAAGCCTACATAGCCATCTATGACTGTGATTTTTCTATGGTCACGGTTGTTCTGTCGAAGATTGATTGCAGGTCCGATAGGGTTAAATGGATACGCTTTTATACCATATTCAAGCATCTCTCTTCGGAATCTTGACGGCATCCACATCGCACATCCAAAATCATCATAAATCAAACGCACATCAACACCAGCTTTTGCCTTTTCCTTCAGAATAGAAAGAACGCTCTCCCACATGCCGCTCTGTTTGATAATAAAATATTCCATAAAAATATAATGCTTCGCTTTTTTTAATTCTTCTAATAAGCATTCATAATTGTCTTCTCCAATAGCGAAATATCTCACAGATGTATTTTTATACGCCGGATACCCTGCAAACTTTGAAATGTACGTAGACTGCACACTTGCACTTTTACTGTTTTCTTTGATTTCCTTTTGAATTTCTGAATCGTCAGGCAAGAAGCCAAATGTATCCAAATAGTTTTCCTGTGCTTCTTTGATGAACTTTCTTCTTGTTCTGTTGCCGGACAATGCAAGATACAGTGTGCCTCCAATCAAAGGATAGATCATAACAAGTAAAACCCAAATCAATTTGTAGGCCGGGTTTTCCATCTTGTTTATGATTACAAGCACTGCAAAGATGGATAGAAGCATTGCGCCTGTACGCCAAATCAAACCATAGTCTTCGAGATATTTATAAAAAAGAAATACAAGCAAAAATTGCAGCAAAATAAGAAGGACAATTACAGCAAGCTTAATCATCGATGTCCTTCTCGCAGCGTTTGTTGAACCAATTTTTGACCTTTTCGTTGTCTTACTCATATTCCCTCTCTTTTCATTTTGTCCATCTGCCGGATGCCCCGCAAGGAAGGACAAGACCGGATGTCTTAACCGGAAGTCCAATTTCCTGAGCTTCAACCTTTCCGCCATGTTTTGCAACTACTTCTGTTGATATCATATAACTAAGTACCGCAGGCGCAAGTCCCGTCGTGTACGAATTTACAAGATAAAATAGCGGATTATCCGAAAGCAACTCGGATGTAAGTTCGATAAACGGATGTATTTTTTCTTCCAGCTTCCAAATTTCGCCTTTGGGTCCTCTTCCATAGGAAGGAGGATCCATAATAATCCCATCATAGCGATTGCCACGTCTAAGTTCACGCTCAACAAATTTCACACAATCGTCTACAAGCCAACGAATCGGAGCATCGCCAAGGCCTGAGGATACAGCGTTTTCTTTTGCCCAGGTAACCATGCCCTTGGACGCATCTACATGCGTTACCTTTGCGCCGGCCTTTGCCGCGGCAAGCGTTGCGCCTCCCGTATAAGCAAACAGATTGAGTACTTTTATCTCACGATTTGCATTTTTAATGAGGTTTCCAAACCAATCCCAATTCGTTGCCTGTTCCGGAAACAAACCGGTGTGTTTGAACGCAAACGGTTTCAAATTAAACGTAAGCTCCTTATATTGTATACTCCACTGCTCCGGCAAATCCATAAATTCCCACTCGCCACCACCTTTGCTGCTTCTGTGATAGTGACCGTTTAATTTGTTCCATGCAGGATCCTTTTTGGGTGTATTCCACAATACCTGCGGGTCCGGTCGGAGCAAAATGTAATTGCCCCATCGTTCTAATTTTTCGCCCTCGGAGCAGTCAATAATCTGATAGTCTTTCCAATCATCTGCTATCCACATACTATTACCTCTTTATTCTCTGATTCTGGTATTCATCATTTATATAATATGCCATAAGCACCCGACAAAAGCCGCAAACTACGTCTTATACCGGATGCTTATGATGTCAGTCTCTCTTTTCGATTGGCTTATATTCTTTGTGTACACCAACAAACTTGTAAGCTGGACGTACAATTTTTCCATTGTTCACTAATTCTTCAATACGATGTGCAGACCAACCGGAAATACGCGATATAGCAAAAATAGGCGTATATATTTCGATTGGAAGCTTTAACATTGAATATACAAATCCACTGTAAAAGTCAACATTTGCACAAACTTCTTTGAAGGTACGACGGTTCTCGCGAATAAGTTCTGCCGCCATTCTCTCAACGCGGTCATACAATGCAAATTCCCGTTCAAGACCCTTTTCCTCAGAAAGCATCTTCGCATACTTCTTAAGGATAACCGCACGAGGATCCGACTTACTATAAACCGCATGGCCCATACCATATATAAGACCTGACTTGTCAAAAGCACGCTTGCCAAGCAAATCTAATAGATATGCTTTTAACTCTTGTTCATTCTCCCAATCCTTGACATTTGCCTTCAGGTCATCAAACATCTGCTGAACCTTGATGTTTGCACCACCATGACGCGGTCCTTTTAAGGAACCGAGTGAAGCTGCTACCGTTGAATACGTGTCTGTACCTGTTGATGTCAAAACATGTGTTGTAAATGTCGAGTTATTACCACCACCATGCTCTGCGTGAATTACAAGGCAAACATCCAAAACCTTTGCCTCAAGTTCTGTATATTTTCCGTCTGTACGAAGCAAACGCAATATGTTTTCTGCAGTTGAAAGTCCTTTCTTTGGACGGTGGATAACCAAACTCTTATCCAAATAGTAATGTCTGTATGCCTGATAGCCATAACAAGCCAAAACCGGGAACTGCGCAATAAGCTTCAAACACTGCATCAACACATTATGAATATCCAAATTATTCGGATCGGAATCATACGTATAGAGTGTAAGAACACATTTCTGCAAAACATTCATCATATCACGGCTCGGTGCCTTCATGATAACATCTCGGTTAAAGGATTCCGGAAGCTGACGCAAATCCTCAAGCACTTCTATAAAGCTCTCTAACTGTGACTCCGTCGGAAGCTTACCAAACAGCAGAAGAAAGGTCGCTTCTTCAAAGCCGTACTTGCTCGTATGGAAGCCCTCTACCAAATCCTGAATTTCATAGCCCTGAAAATACAGCTCACCCTGAATAGGTACACGGTGACCTTCCTCAACCTCAAAGCCTTTTACATCCGATACTTCTGTAAGTCCTGTGAGGACCCCTCTACCATTGGAATCACGGAGTCCCCGCATGACATTGTATTCTTCATATAAGTTGACATTAATTTTGCCCGCATCGTTACAAAACGCTACGTATTCATCTAATATCTGGTCAAATTTCACTTCTGCCATTTTAACATCTCCTTGCGACGAACAGGCAAATAATGCTCGTCATTTTAGTAATATTGTGTCATATCTTCATAAGATATTTGATTAATAATGTCTGTTTCCATATCCGATAATGCTTCGGCATAAACCGTATAACCGAACTGACTGTCTCCAGCATAATATACATCATAAAAAATATATGCTGTCCAACTGTCATCTCTGCTGTAATCATCACCCATATCAGAGTACACATCTGCAAATTTACTTCCGGGATCAGACAGTCTAAGATCGCCAGGGAATATTACTTCAATATCGCAATAGCCTGCCTCTACTTTTATTTCTCTCACGAATCCATTAACCGGAAGAATAGCATTATCCGTAAAATTCACAATCGTTACTTCGATTTTACTGCCATTCTTTTGTAAGCATGTTTCAATTGATGAGTTGCCGGCTATGTAATCGTCTGTCGCCGAATCAAGCGTCCAGCCATCCTCTGTAAACTCGGTAACCGGAGCCGGCAATTTGTAATGCTTCTCACCTACTGTAATGATTGAATCAAAACGGTCTGTACTACCTGATGTAGGTGCAACATACTTTGAATTGATTTCCGGAGGCGCGGTCTCAAGCTGAGCCGGATCAAGTTCAAAGCCTTCCGGTACCGCTGTGTTTGCAATAGAAATCGATGTAAGCACACCGCCCTCGAGCACCAAATCCATACCATCTTCCCATGTATCACCTGCGTAATCAAGCGATACATAACCATCCGGATATGACTCAGCATCTCCTTCATAAAAGCTGTCCGGTGCACCAAGTGCACTCTTAACCTGCTGCACATCAGACTCACCAAGTCTGACACCTCCTGCAATTTCATAAATTGTTCCCGCCGGAACATTATTAATGGAAGAATCAATACTAAATCCAATCAAATAGCACTCTTCAATTGATGCAGCAGATACACTATAATTACAGATTGCAACATATGCCTCAAGACCGTTTAGGCTTACTGTAAAATAATCCATACCACCTGCCGGTATACTCTGCGGAATAGAATCAGACACCCATCCCTTACTCATAAACTCCTTGTAAGGCATAGGCAACGCATAAACAGTATCATTAACAGCAAACGTATAATCCTGCCACCTGTCTGAAAGCTCCGTTGGCCACTGCCATATAACCTCAGGAACAACCGGAACATCCGGTCCCGGATTTTCGGTTGTTGCATCTGTGGAAGTTGCCGTTGATGCTTCCGTTGTTGTCTCCGTTGTCTCTGTTGTATCCTTATCTTTATCCTTTTTTCCATTTACCAATATCAATACAACCGCAAGAATTGCTACAGCGACAACACCGCAAATGATACCAATCACTAAGCCTTTTTTAGACTTTTTTTCAACCGGTTCACTCAAATACATAGACTGCTGTGTCACATTGTTTGTCGCAAGCGATGCAACAGGTGTCGGTTGATTTGGCACAGGCGTAATTGGTTCAGAGCCATATAAATCACTGATTAACTGCCCAATATTCTGATAACGGTCGCTTGTTTTTACAGCAAGACCTCTCTGCAAAACATACTCTGTACGAGGCGAAACTGTAACTCCATGTGCAGATGGTGCGACATATTCATCATTCTCCATACGTTCAATGCTGTTCGGAGGTACTTCTCCCGTTAACATCTTGTACATTGCTGCACACAGACTGTAAATATCGGTCCAAGGTCCCTGATTTCCCTTTGCATAGTATTGCTCCGGCGGAGCATAACCATGCTTCAAAATAACCGTAAATGTTTTGTCAGCCGAACCATTATTTTCTCTAGCTGCTCCAAAATCGATAACCTTAATCTTGCCTTCCGTAGTTACCATGATGTTGTCCGGACTAATATCACGATGAACAAGACCACCATTATGTACTATAAATAACGACTCAAATACCGGCTTCATCAAAGAAAGTACGGTTGCCTCCGGAAGTTTGCCTCCTGCATTGTTCAAATATTCTTTCAGGTTAATTCCGTTGATATATTCCATAACAATGTATGCAGTTCCGTTCTCATAAAAGAAATCCTTGACCGAAACAATACCAGGAAGTGTATAGAATCTTGATAAATTCTGTGCTTCCTCAACATATCTCTTTAGTCCTTTTTCGTAATCTTCCTTGTTTGCTTCCTTTGCAACAACCTGATTACTTGCATTTTCGGTCTGTGTATTACGTGTAACAAAGCTCTCCGGGTAATATTCTTTAATTGCAATATATGTCTGCAAATTCATGTCCCAGCCAATATATGTAATACCAAAACCGCCAACACCAATCACACGGCCAATCATATACTTATTCTGTAAAACAGTAAACGGACGAAGGCATGTCGGTCTTTCCTTATAATTTGCAATTTCGAATTCACAATATGGACATGAAGCAACATCTTCTGTCAAAGCCTGCATACAGTTCGGACAACGATCGTATTTCATTTCTTTCCCCTCCATTATATGGCATTTCATGCCTTTCATATTCTATTAACCTGTTTATATTCAGTAACCAAATCTTTTTTTGAAACACGCGATATATCCACACGATTACGCATATTATAACAAAAAAGGTATATTATAACAAGCTAAATCTCTATGATAAAACGTTCATACGCATTTATTACTTTTGTCTCGTTATACATACATTCTCTCTTAAAATCACGACCATAATTTATATGGACATGACCATGGGCAAATATTTTGGGTTTGTATGTGTCCATTATCTCCAAAAACACTTCAAATCCTGTATGCGGAAGATCCTCACTATCATTCAGATGATAGGCAGGTGAATGAGTCAGGAGTATATCAATCCCCCCCTGTTTTTTGACCTTGCGGCGCAATTTCTTTGCTCGTTTTGTCATTTCCTTTTGTGTGTATTGATGCTCCCCACAGTTGTAGCTCATGCAACCACCAAGCCCCATAATTCGGACGCCTTTGTAATTGTACACATCATCATCAATGCAAATACAGCCTTCCGGTGGTGTCTGTGCGTAACATTTGTCATGATTACCATGCACATACAATACCGGAGCCTTGGAAAACGTCGCAATAAATGATAAATATTGTGGTGCCAAATCTCCGCAGGAAAGTATCAAATCTATTCCGTCTAATTTTGATTTTTCAAAGTAATCCCAATAATACTTCGACTCTTCGTCCGCAAGTAACAAAATCCTCATATGTTAACCTCATGTTATTCGCTATCTGTGACACCCTTAAGTTCAACGATAGATTTCGCCTCATCACGTAAGGCTCCTATCTCCGGAATTTCACCGACTACATTGTTTAGCAGCCAGTTCATTTTCATCAACTCGTCCGGTGACATTACTTCATCCGCTTCATTTCGCAATTCGTTGTTTTGATCGTACAAAACGCCTGAAAATGGTTGGAATTCATTTTTCTTCATTAAATCCTTAAACACTTCAATCAAGCGCAGTGTATTAACCGGCAATTTATTCGAACAAATGATATCTACAACTTTTGCAGAAAGTCCCCACCAATAATTGATAGCCTTATCTTCGTTCTCACCTTCCTGCTGGAAGCTTCCGTTGAGTACCGCATCTATAAGCTTCTCATAGAACACGCCCCACTGATATACAGGCATCGCAATATTCACCGGTTTTTCCTCCGAAATGCAATAAAGCCCAAACTGTCTGTTTGCCGCATTTGGCTTTATCATCGTCTGATCTGAAACATAAGAAATGCCACGCGCTTTGAAATCTTCAATCACCTGTTCTCGTGTGACACCCTTTATTGTTGTCCACTCAAGATATACCTTTGCACTCGGATTAACCATGCTGGCTCCAAGCGCAAATGCATTGATATTTGCAGGCATACTGTAAATCGGATAATCTGCCAGATAGCCAATTCGTCCGTTTTTTGCCATAGAACCCGCAAGCATTCCTGCAAGGAATTTTACTTCGTATAATCTTGCATAGTATGTGCGAATAAGCTTATAGGATGTATTTAATGAACAGTTCATAATTACGACATTCGGATGGTTAACAGCTGCCTTTACACTTGCTGCCGCCTGCTGCGAAGATGTTGTAAAGATTATCTGGATACCTTCTTCAATAAGCTTTTCAATCGCCTCAATCGTCTCTTCTTCTGTTTTCACATTTATCACTCTGGTTGTACGGAATTTATCCGAATGTTCATCTAAATAAAGGCGTCCCAGCTCATGGCTGTACAACCAGTCCGACTCTTTTGGATCTTTGTCAAATACAAATGCAACATCAACAGTCTTAGGGGAAGGTGCCTTGAAATATTCCATAAGGCGCTTACGTCCCTTCTTCGCCGGTTCCATTCGAAGTTCGATTTCCTGTCCCTTCGACTCATCCATGAACTCTTCCCAAAGAAGGTCAACCTTTCCCTTCATTTCATTTGATGTAAGGTTTTTAATATTATCATATCCATAAATATCAATAAATATAAGGAATGCATCGCCACTTCCGATCGGCAGCTTTTCACCGCCGCGTGCTTTTAAGGCTGTACAGAAATTATGATGCGCGCTGCCAAAGTCTTTTTTCTGCTCATCCGTCCAGGCAACCGTTGGATCTTCACTTGTTAGTTCCAACAAGCGCTTAAAACAACCTTCTTCGCTAAAATACATATAATTGACTTCGGTCAGCTTGTAAAAGTCTAAAAATTCATAATATATTTTTATCTCAGGATCATCTGTCAGCTTTGGTATTTTTCGCGTCACTGTACCCGGTATTGAAACTGCCCCCAAAAATTTCATTACCGATACACGTTTGTTTCCTTCAACCACATAAAATTTGTTGAGATATTCATAGACCTTGATTGGTTCCCGAATTCCCTCTTCTACCTGACTATCATAAAGCTCCGCCCACTTTGAACCGAACTCTGTACGATAATTCAGAATTGGCATAAAATTATTGGCAAACGAATAGGTTCGTCCTACATTACTTGTTCCGACAATCTTATCAAGCGGAATCTGAACAAGTCCAAGATTTACTTCGCTTTGAATCTCAACATTCTCCAGTATTTCATCCAATACCGGCAAATATTCACTTTCCCCTTTTGCAACTGCTGCTTTAAAAGCCTTCAGTCCAAGCTTTTGCGCTTTTTCATATTCTACGTACGACATATTTCTCCTCCTGTCGCTGTTATTGTGGCTATTTCTTACCACGCAAATTTCTTTTCTTATTATATTAGTTTCACGGAAATTATATAATTTACAATTCAATATTTCAATCGGTTTTTGAAAGAAGTTTTTGATTGTAGTTTTTGATTGTAGTTTTTGAAAGAAGTTTTTGATTGAAATTTTTGATTGAGATTTCTGATTGTAGTTTTTGATTGTCGTTTTTGATTGTTGTTTTTGATTGAGATTTCTGATTGTAGTTTCTGATTGTCGTTTCTGATTGTAGTTTTTGATTGTAGTTTTGGGCAAGAAATTGTTGGGACAATTCTTACCCGGTCGTTTTTATTGGGGTGGCTGTGGGCATGGGACTGAATTTTCTTTTCACATGCCCACACTTTTCATTTTCTGTGGGTATGCGGATGTTTTTTCTTCCTCCATGCCCACGTCTTTCATTTTCTGTGGGCATGGGACTGAATTTTCTTTTCCCATGCCCACACTTTTCATTTTCTGTGGGTATGCGGATGTCTTTTCTTTCTCTATACCCACACTTTTCATTTTCTGTGGGTATGCGGATGTTTTTTCTTCCTCCATGCCCACACTTTTCATTTTCTGTGGGTATGCGGATGTTTTTTCTTTCTCCATGCCCATGTCTTTCATTTTCTGTGGGTATGCGGATGTTTTTTCTTTTCCCATACCCACGTCTTTCATTTTCTGTGGGCATGCGGATGTTTTTTCTTCCTCCATGCCCACACTTTTCATTTTCTGTGGGCATGGGACTTAATTTTCTTTTCCCATACCCACACTTTTCATTTTCTGTGGGTATGCGGATGATGTTCTTTCATTTATGTTTCCCGCTTTTACAATTTTTTCTTTTACAATTCTTTCTTTTGCAATTCTTCCTGCTTTTACGGTCCTCACATTTGCAATTCTTTCTTCCCCATAAATAAAAAACAAAATAAAAAGAACGCCACATACAAGCTTCCATCGAGGATTACCTCACAAGTATACTTGTGTGACGTTCTCTTTATTTTAACTATCCTAAAATAGGAATTTATTTTAGCATACGCCCTGTGCGAGCATAGCGTCTACAACCTTCTCGAAACCAGCGATATTAGCACCTGCTACATAATCATCATTGCCGGCAACTGTCATGTTGTATCTCTTTGCAGCATCAGAGATGTTAGCATAGATTGTCTCCATGATTCCCTTAAGCTTGCTGTCAACCTCCTCAAATGACCAAGAAAGTCTCTCTGAGTTCTGCGACATCTCAAGTGCTGAAGTTGCAACACCACCGGCATTAGCAGCCTTACCACCTACGAAAAGAACACCATTCTCCTGAAGATACTTTGTAGCATCAAGTGTTGTAGGCATGTTAGCACCTTCTGTAACTGACTTACATCCGTTTGCAACAAGCATCTTAGCGTCGTCAAGGTTAAGCTCATTCTGTGTAGCACATGGAAGAGCAAGATCACACTTAACAGACCATACACCGTGATCGTTTGCATCCTTCTTGACATGGTACTCAGCTGATGGACGAGCAGCTGCATAAGCATCCAAACGTGCACGCTTAACTTCCTTTACTTCCTTAAGAAGTGCAACATCGATTCCTTCCGGATCATAAATCCAACCTGTTGAATCAGAACATGTAACACACTTTGCACCCAACTGATGAGCCTTCTCAATCGCGTAAATAGCAACGTTACCAGCACCTGAAACTGCTGCAATCTTGCCTTCGAGACTCATGCCGTGATCCTTCCACAATGCATTTGTCAAATATAACAAACCATATCCTGTAGCCTGTGTACGAGCAAGAGAACCTCCCCATGTGAGACCCTTACCTGTAAGTACACCTTCGAACATTCCCTGAATTCTCTTGTACTGTCCAAACATAAAACCGATTTCTCTTGCGCCTGTACCGATATCACCAGCCGGAACATCGATATCAGCACCGATATATTTACCAAGCTCTGTCATAAAGCTCTGGCAGAATGCCATAATTTCTCTATCTGACTTACCCTTAGGATCGAAGTCAGAACCACCCTTACCACCACCAATTGGAAGTGTTGTAAGTGAGTTCTTGAAAATCTGCTCGAAACCAAGGAATTTAATGATACCTAAGTTTACAGATGGGTGAAGTCTTAAACCTCCCTTGTATGGTCCAATTGCATTGTTGAACTGTACACGGAAACCTCTGTTAACCTGCACCTGACCGTTGTCATCAACCCAAGGAACACGGAACATAATCTGACGATCCGGCTCTGTAATTCTCTCAAGAATTGCATTCTTTCTGTAAAGCTCCTCGTTTGCATCGATACATGGTCTAAGTGACTCAAGTACCTCTGTAACTGCCTGCAAAAACTCTGGCTGATCAGCGTTCTTCTTCTGTACTATCTCAAGTACCTCATCTACGTATGACATAAAAATTTGCCCCCTTATTAATATTTTGGTCTTCTGTGACCGTTGGCTTCATTATATTACGCACACTTGAGATTGTAAAGAACGAACTTTGGAAAAATGCGTAAAAACTTGTTTTAACAAGAAAAAACTGTCCGTCAGGGCAGTTTTTCTTTGTTTTCTCTTGTTTTTCTCTATTATTTTCTTATCTCCAGTACTTGCAACGATGTTTTACACAGGTTGAAAAAACAATCTGAGTCTTTGTTTTACCAAAACGTTGAAGCTCGCCGATAAACGCATCGAGTTCTGCTGTTGTCGGGAAGCGAACCTCAATCAGCATCGAGAAATCACCGGTTACACAATTACATTCAACGACATTCATAACACTTTCTATGTATGGGTAGAACTCACTCTTACGTACCGGATCTACCTCAAGATTGATAAATGCCTTGATATAATGCCCCATTGCCTCAGGATTAATCTTTGTCGTAAATCCCTCCAATACGCCCTCCGCAAGCATCTTATCAATACGTGCACCAACAGCGGTTGGTGACATAAACACCTGCTCAGCAATATCCTTCAAGGAAGTTCTGGCATTATCCTGCAAAATCGAAAGAATCCTCTCATCAATTGCATCTAACTTATAGTAGCTCATTTCTCTTTTTTCCATAGTTATCTCCTAAACTGCACTGAATTTAAGTACTCCCGCTGAAATCAAAAGTATGTTGTCATTTATCAATTGCTCGATGACGAATTGAATTTTAAGTACTCCCGCTAAATCAAAAGTATGTTGTCATTTATCAATTGCTTGATGACAAATTAAATTTTAAGCGCACCCGCTGAAATCAAAAACAGGATTGTAAGTAAAATAGGTGCAACGAACATAATCATTACATTATAAAGATTCTTGCGTCCAAATTTGCAACCGCTCTTTTGTACTTCATCGGCAATTGTCTTTGGTTTCACAACCCATCCAATCAAGACACATGTACTAATCGCTACGATTGGCATTAACAGATTGTTACTAATATAATCCATAATGTCAAGAATCTGTGCATCCGCTCCGTTTGGAAGCTTTACATTGAAAAACCACTTGTTGTAACCAAGACATACAACAACTCCACCGACAAGTGCAATCACAGTCTCAAGCAAGCAGGCTTTTGTTCGTGACATATGAAACTTATCCATAAAACTTGCTACAACTGCTTCCATAACCGAAACGGCACTTGTTAATGCTGCAAACAGAACCATCGCAAAGAATAATGCTCCAATCAAATTGCCAATGTTACCCATAGCGGCAAAAACTTTTGGCAACGACACAAACATAAGGCTTGGTCCCTTATCCATGCCGCCTTCCCCCATAAAGCACACAACTGCCGGAATAATCATGGCACCTGCAAAAACAGCAACCAATGTATCAAATATCTCAATCTGGTTAATGGATTTTCCAAGATTGGCGTCATCCTTAACATAAGAACCATACGCAACCATAATACCCATAGCTACGGATAAGCTAAAGAACAATTGCCCCATAGCATCCAATACAATTCGAAGAAATCCCGTTACAGTGAGGCCGTCAAGGTTTGGAATCAAATACACCTTCATACCATCTAGGCCTGTTCTTGTTACACCTTCTGCATCTGTATGCTTCAGTGTGAGCGAAAAGATTGCGATTCCAACAACAAGAAGAATCAAAATCGGCATAATTATTTTGGACGAATTCTCAATACCTTTGTTAACACCTCGAAATACAATAAATGCAACAACGGCTAGGAATACGGCTGTCAAAATAATCGGTTCAATATCCCCTGCAATAAATTCACCAAAATATCCATTCTCGGCTGCTTCAAAGCCTTTTCCGCTGACAAACGCCGTAAAATACTTAACTACCCATCCACCAATTACTGAATAATATGGCATGATTATCATCGGAATCAGACAGGCAACTACACCAAGCCAGCCCCAACCCTTCTTAACCTTTCCATAAGCAGTAAGTGGTCCCTGCTTTGTCATACGGCCAATCGATATCTCTGTTGTAAGCAATGTATATCCAAATGTGAGTGCCAACACAAGATACACAACTAAGAATAATCCACCGCCGTCTTTTGCCGCCAAATAAGGAAATCTCCAAATATTTCCAAGCCCGACAGCACTACCTGCAGCGGCAAGAACAAATCCAATCGACCCCGTAAATGCATTTCGTTTTTTTTCCATACTCTCCTCCTCAGGCAACCATCTTTCTGCCCTTTAATATAATTAATGATATTATCACAAATCCGAAAAAATATCTACTATTTTAATGATGCGGTTTCTGTCAAGTAATCGTTGGCACGATTCTTACCCGGACGCTTTCTTCACGGTGATGGTTCCATTCCGGGACCGCTTCCGCTTAGTTGCTCCGCGTAGCAGTACTAAATTCGCGCAATGCACTCATTAAGTACTGACAGTCGCAAATGTCCCTGCATGGAATCCATCATCCGCTTTCGAAAGCTGTTTGTTCAGAAATACTCACATATTCTTTCTGTTTTGTTGACAACAATAATTTTACTCTATGAATGACGCGGAATATATAGTACACTGATTTAAAACATATCCTTCGTTTTGTCATTCTGATTTTTGCTTTATCGAGGAACAAATTGTATAATAATGCTAATCCCATGGAAGAATTATCCATCCAAGAGGCCGGAATAATAATCTGGTTTTATCAAACAATAAATACTAAACAAACATAAAATACCAAGCAAGCAAGAAATAAATTCATTTTCATACAGAAAGGATTTTTTATGAATATATTAGTAATTTTTACAGGCGGAACAATTGCATCTTGCGAAAATGCCGGGTTTCTCGCACCGAACGAAGCGACAAAAAAGAAACTCCTTGCACTCTACGAAAAAAAGAACTCAAAGACTATAGAAAAGCACAATATTTCATTTGACAGCATCTCCCCTTATCAGATTCTAAGCGAAAACCTCGATGCACATTATATCAACCAGTTGGTGGCATGTATCAAATCGATATTGATCAAAAATTGTGCCCGAAAGGAAGCTTCTGCTATAGATTTTTCATCCGAAAAAGCAGCTTATCATATTGCGCAGGAAAAATCGTACGACGGCATCATTGTAACGCACGGAACCGATACCTTACAGTATACTGCTGCCGCTCTCGGTCTTTGCTTCCGCAACACAAGTATTCCGATTCTTCTTGTATCAAGTAACTATATATTAAGTAATTCACGAGCAAACGGTCTTTCCAATTTTACTGCAGCAGTTGAATATATTTGCCAAAAAAAAGAGGCAGGAGTTTTTGTTTCTTATTCCAACCAAGGACAGTCCGCCGTCATGTATCCGGCAACCAAACTATTTGCGCATTTGCCATATAGTGACACGTTATACACCTCAGACGAACTGATTGCCATCAATACGTTGGACAATTATGCGCAGGATATTGATTTTGCATCTATTTCATTGTGCGAACCTTCTCCTGTTTTGTTTTTTCATGCAATGCCGGGGCAAATCTATCCGACACTTACAGATAACATCAAGGCTATAATAATAGAAAGCTACCATTCCGGCACACTTTGTACCGCAGGTAGCTCTCTAAAATCTTTTTGCGAAAATGCCTTCGCGAAAAAGATTCCAATGTATCTTGTTGGCGTCGAAAACCGTACCGCATACGAAAGCACCAAAGCTTATGAAGAACTTCACATCAAGGTTCTTCCAAAGTCATCGCCAATTACTGCTTACATGCTTGCGTGGTATCTTTATTCACGTAAGTAATGATATCCGCCTAACCCACATAATTTAGTTTATACTGTGTAAAAGAAAGCAAATTGCTGACCATCGATGTCTACAATACAAATATTGATTTCTACCGTTTTTTTACCCTTTCCGGATTTAAAAAACACATATATGTGTCGTTTTGTACCGGTTTTTATCAATTTCGACATAGAGGTATTATCGATTCGCACAGTATCATCCATGCTTATCATATCAGAATACTTACTATTTAACACACTCTCTAATTCTGCTTCACAGCCTTGTTTTACTTTAAATTGCAGGCAAAAGTGTGATTCTGAAAAACCAACAGTACCTTTGTCATACTCTAAAAATCGGCTTATTTCAAAGCCACATTTCTTATCAACAAATTCACCATAATCCATCAACTTATTCCTTATTACAAATCCAATGCAAATAATAGCTATTCCTATTATTATGACAATACCAAACAAATATACTTTTTTCTTCAAATAATCCCCCCTATAATTTACAAAGAGCAAATATAATCATTATCACGCAGATATTCTATCATTTCTGATATATTTAGCTTTTATTTTGAATACATTTTACTGTTCCATATTAACATAATAAAACCAAATTTGTTTTTTTCTGACGAACGACCAGTTTTTTAGGATGAGCGACCAAAAAAGCACATCACAAAGTACCTTTTCATGTTTATTCCACAATCCTCTTCGCCTTCATCTTCTCAACAACAGCAAATATTTTCTTCGTAGTGAGACCTTGAATTACAATCGTGAAGAACATTGTTACATATGTAATGATAATTACAACGTGGAAAATGCCTTCCGGCAAAAACGCTTCCGTGCTAATTGCAAGTGCAAGGGAAAGTCCACCCTTAAGTGCGCTCCAGGTCATAAGTGTTGTAAATTCGACAGGACTGTAACGGTTTGGTATTTTGTGTTTTCCTGTAATTAATGTCGATACAAATACACCGATAAATCTCGCTATAAAGTTACCGATAATTGCAATTAGAATAAGTGGTATTAAGTACTTGTGATTTGGCATGTTCAAAAGCGCCACACCGATTAAGATGAATAAAATGCTGTTGCAAAGCGTATCTGCGATATGCCAGAAGTCTTCATACCAGTCTTTGGGATCAACCGCCTTGCGCCATTCTTCTTTGCCCGCCATTGCCTTCGAGAAATAAATACCACAGACAACGGAAGCAATAACACCGGAGCATCCGAGATGTTCACAAACGATATAAGCTGCCATAACGTCAAACATACTGATAAAAATATGTAACATCGGATTGTTTGTGCACTTGAGCAATGAGAACATGACGAAGGAAATTGCAAGTGCAATCGCAATCGCACCGAGAAGCTCCTTTGCCATAAGAACCGGAAAGCTGAGGTCTGATGTGTCATTTACAATATTCTTGATACATACAAATGCTGCAACGCCGGTACCGTCGTTAAACAACGACTCGCCCTCAATAACGGTTGAAACATTCTTCGAAAGACCTGCCTTTTTTAATATAGAGGTTGCCGCAATCGGGTCTGTTGGTGAAACAATACAGCCAAGTAAAATACATACCCAAATCGAAAAATCAAGTCCTAGCGCAAGGTTTGCAAGATAAAACAAACCACCATACAAAAACGAGGAAAGCACCGTCGTAAGAAGTGCTAACAAGCTGATTGATTTGATATTTTTCACAAAGCGGTTAAAATTTACACCGCTCGCACCTGCAAACAGCATGAAGCAAAGAATACCGTCCATCAAAAAGCCTTCAAAGTCAAAGCTTTGTAAATTTCCGACAACCGTATCCGACCAATCAACAAGTCCGGTCTCTGATAATATTTTGAAAATCACACTCAATACAAATGCAAACAATACAAGTGCGATGTCATTTGGAATTTTAAACACCTTTTCATTTACAATACTAATGATAATGACTAGGAATAATATAAACAAAAAAACAACTAATGCATGTTCCATACGCTACTCCTTTTCTTTGGCTAATCATCCAATTTTTTCTTTTTCTGACAGTCCAAATCTCTGTCCTGCCGCAATTTCATAAAGGCTATGCCAGGATTTCAACTGCATCAACAAGATGCTTATCTGCCGACACAACAATAATTCGGTCTCCGTTTTCGATTGTAGAAGAACCGGTTGCAAGCATAACCTCATTATCACGGCTAATTGTAGCAATAAGCACATTGTTCTTCAGCTTAAAGCTCGGATCCATAAGCTGTTTTCCGCAGTTTTTAAATGCTTTGTCAATTTGGAACTCTGCCGCCTCAATACGACCTTCATGGAAGGTGTAAAGCCATTTGATAGATGAACTGATTTCCATTTCTTTTGTATCACGGGAGAGTACACGTGCGTTACGAAGAACACCGGCAATACTAACATCCTGTGTTGAGAAAATGTGACTCATACCACTGTCACGAATCATCTTTGCGTAATTGTTATTGTCGATTTCTGCTGAGATTCGGTCAATGCCAAAGGATTTCGCAAACATGGAAATAATCAAATTTTCATCATCGTTACCGGTTGTTGTCACACAGGCATCCATGCCGACAAGTTCTTTTTTCAAAACCTCAGTTTCAAGCGCATTGCCACAAACAATATGTGCCTTCGGATATTTTGAAAGAAGCATCTGACATTTTTCCTGGTTACACTCCATCAGTTTTACCGAAATTCCCTTTTCCTGCATTTCTTCCAAAAGATATCTGCCGATACGGCTTCCGCCGATGACTAATACTTTCTTAATTGTCTTTTCCACCAAGCCAATCTTTTCAACAAATTCGTGCATGGCATCTCCAATGGCAAGAACCGTAAGCTTGTCGCCTTCCTTTAATACGGCATCGCCCTTTGGAACAACAGCCTTATCCTTTCGTTCGATTGCACAAACCAAAACCTGCACATCTACAACCTCACGAAGCTTGGCAAGCGGAACATCAACAAGAATGCTGCCCGGTTTTACCGGAACAGATGCTACGCGAACATCTCCATGACCAAACTGCTCAACACGAACGCCCTCCGGATATCGGAGCATACGGCTCACTTCACCTGCCGCAAGACGTTCCGGATTTACGATTGTATCAATTCCCATTTCTTTTTTAAGAAACGGATGCTCACTTTTATATTCCGGATTACGAACGGCTGCAATTGTACGCTTGATACCAAGCTTTTTGGCAACGCATGCACATAAAATATTAACTTCGTCCTGCTTCGTGACGGCAACCAGCAAGGAAGCTGAATCAATACCGGCCTTCTTAAGCATATCAACCGATGTGCCATTTCCTACGAAACCATTACAATCATAACGATCCGTAATCATGTCTATTTTTGCCTCATTTGTGTCGATAACAACGACATCATGACCTTCCTTGCATATGTATTTTACAAGGGACTCTCCAACTTTACTCACCCCAACAATTAATACTCTCATAGAATTCTCCTTTCCAAAATAAACATATCTATCAATGGAAAATGCAGGACTAGGCCTGCATCTTTTTGGTCTTTGGATCTTTTTCTCTTAATTCCTGCATTTTTTCCTCAATGCGTGATTTGACAAGATCGCATATATCTTTCTTTTTCATGTCGCTATATTCTTCCTCTGTAATTGGTTCTAAGAAATGAACCTGTGTCCGTACCTTTCCCGGAACCGCTGTATCCATAGCGCGCCAGGAATCGTAAATTGCAACCGGAACAATCGGTTTCCTACTCTTTAAAGCTGCCATAAAACAACCGGACTTGAATTCCTGAAGAAAATTACGGTTATTCGCATAACCTCCCTCAGGGAATATCAAAAACTTTGCACCCTTCGATACTTCCTGCGCAATCTCATTTAATACACGAATCTGTCCTTTGTAATCATCAAAACGTATTGTCTTCCCCTTTGCAAGATCACGCACCTGTCGTGCCATCGGACGATCTGCCGACTTTTCTTCCCAAAGCATAGAAAGCGGTTTCTCATGAGCAATCATAATACCAAGTGCATCATATTTGCCCTGATGATTTGAGTAAAGTGTATAGCCGCCTTCTTCAGGCAAATTTTCCTTGCCAAATGTGTCAGTGGATGTATGCGATTTCTTGGCCATATGACGAACCATTTTCATCGCCCACTCATAGCGCTGCTCATCCGTAAACTTCTCAGGATGCTTCAGCATGTAATTGGCAATCGGAATTACAAAGGCTGCAAACAACGGGCTTGATGCAACAACATAGAAAAAACGTAATTTTTTTGCCATAAAATCCATCCTCAATCCAATCCAAATCTCTGTGTTACATAGTTCTTCCTAAAGCATCTTTCGCTTTTTGAGGAAAAACGCAACTATAATACATACTATCAGGATAATGCCACATATTATGCCAAATCCATATGGCGTATCCGACAATGGCATCCATTTTCCGCTGACATTCATACCATAAATGCCGGAAATAATGGTCGGTATTGCCATAACAATTGTGATAGCTGCAAGGTACTTCATGATATTATTCAATCGGTTATCAATAACGGTTGACATCAGCTCTCTTGTACCTTTGATAATATCACGGTAAATCTGCGTCATCTCAATGGCCTGCAGATTTTCGACCACTACATCGTCAAGTAACTCCTGATCCTCAGGGAATTTGCGAATACCACTATATCTTGTCAGACGATCAACAATCATTCGGTTCGCACGAAGGGATGTATCAAAGTAAACAAGGTTGGATTCCATTTCGTGCAGGTTGATAATTTCAGCCTCTTCTGTTGCGCCTCCGATACTTTCTTCGACTTCAAGACGTCTTCTGTCAATGATACGAAGATATGACTGATACAATGTACTCGTTCTGTATAAAATCTGATACGTAAATCGCACCTGTTTCTTCGTAGTGAAATCCTTGAGTCGATTTACGATAAAATGCTTAAGCACCGGTGTCTCCACAGAGCAAATCGTAATGATTGCCTCATCAGTCCATATGACACCTAGCGGGATTGTTGTATATGCTTCCTGATTGTGTCGAATCTCAACCGTCGGAATATCGAAGATGATTAATACGTAATCATCATTGACGTCAACTCGGGAAGCCTCTTCTTCATCGAGTGCGGCACGCACATCGACAATATCAATGTTATATCGATGAGAGATTTCCAAGCTCTCATCCTGACTCGGTGATATCAAGTTAATCCACATACCAGACATATAGTCGTTTATTTCTTTTAGAACGCCGTTTTCTGTAATATATTTACTAATCATGACCTCACCTTTCCTCATAGAAATGCGCATTGCATTGTATGAAATCTATATTTGACCGTAAAATTGCACACAAATGCCCACGGTCTGTTTTATTTTAGCACAGAAATCGATAAAAAAACACCTTTTTTTTGAATATTATGTAAATTTCTGCAGATGAATATATATGCGTCCTTTCCGCGTTTCATTTCCGCTTCCGCAATACTTATATTTGCCAAATCCGCGCACCGAAAATGTATCGCCATCCTTTAATTGTGCGCTGTAGTTCTGGAACATGCGCCCGTTTCTAGAAACCTTGCCTGCCCGAAACAAATTTACCGTTTCGCTTCGGGAGCATTTGCAAACAGCTGCGACAATCGTATCAAAACGAGGTGCCGACACAATCACATGCATATCCTCAAGTATCGGCGCCAGCCCTTCCAACTCATCTTCAGCCATAACCGGAATACAACGCACATTTGTATGTTTTATCTTCGTCAAATGATTGACAATATAATCTGCAACCTTGTCCGCACAAAACAAAAAGGCATATTTATGTTCTTTTACCAATATGTCTCCAAGAACCGAACGTTCCATTCCGAGATTCATAAGCGCGCCAAGAAAATCCCGATGTGTAAGTGCATCCGAAAATTTATCAAGAAGCGGAACTATTTTTATCACCCGAATCGGCCAAACTGCCTCATAGCCAAACATTCTCTCAGAGCCAAAAGCAACCATCTGTCTTTCACATTGTTCATTCCCTCCGTAGACCGAATAATCTACAAATGCTAATTCCTCCCGCATGCCATCCAGCGTGGCGAGTTCTGCAGGTGAAAGAAACGGGGAAAATGTGTATATATTTTGTTGATAGGATTTTTGTGCCAGATCTTTTAACCTGGCCTTTAATACTTGTTCTTCATTCATAATTCTAGGCTATTATTTCTGTGACCTTGTAGTCTTGTTCTTCGACCGCTTTCTGAAGCACTTCGTTATCGATGTCTGCGTCCATGTGAACTTCGGCCGTACCTGTTTCATGACTGACAATCGCTTCTTTGACACCTTCAATGGCAAGTAAGCATTTTTGTACTCGCGCTTCGCAGTGTCCGCACATCATTCCTTCGATTTTCATTGTTTTTTTCATCGTTGCATCATTCTCTCCTCAAAGATATCATTTTCTGTATGCCTATCCTTTTACACGCTTTGCCACTTCTGACTTCAAGTATTCGTAGCGAAGTCTTTTTTCTTCTTTTGCAAAATGAACCTCGCGAAGCTGCACCGGATTATCCGCATAATCAAGTACTTCATCACCAAACTGCTCACTTGTAAGATCTATCGTTTTATCATCAATCACGTTGTAGCAATGATAGTTTCCACCATTTCGCAGGATTCCATACACTTGACCGCCATAAATATCCTGTACTAAAAATGCAGTAATCGAACATTGACCAAGTGTCTTATTGGAAGGTGTCCAATCCGCACGCATGCGGGGTGCACACGTATCCGCACACCAAACGTCAGAAAGCATATCATAAAATGCTCTCAAATCACCAATGGATTCATATTCCCTGACAACAGGTCGCACATCCGCCTGCTGCCAACCATAAAATTTATAACTCATACTACCATCTCCATTCATCCGAAAAATCAGCAATTCCTTGCTTGCAAGACGCTCGCGCCGAGTGCGGTTGTTTTTGCAATAAAAATGTCCTCCGGTTAGTGGGGACTTTTTTTCACTACTTTGAACGAATCTCAAGCTCCGGAAGGGAAGATGCAACCTTCGAATTCGCAGGAATTGATTTTGTCACAAATGTATTACCTGCAACGACTGCATTTTCTCCAACGACGGTCTCACCGCCCAGAATTGTTGTGTTCGCGTATATTACTACATTGTCCTCAATTGTCGGGTGACGCTTGACACCTGCAAGCTGCTGACCGGCTCTCGTCGAGAGGGCTCCAAGCGTGACGCCCTGATATATTTTCACATGCTTACCAATCACGGTCGTCTCACCGATAACAATACCTGTTCCGTGATCAATACAAAAATACTCGCCAATCTTTGCACCGGGGTTAATATCAATCCCTGTCGTGCTATGTGCATATTCTGTCATAATACGAGGAATGTACGGAACCTTTAACTCATAAAGTGCATGCGCATAACGATATACAAAAATCGCAAAAATACCGGGATATGAAAAAATAATATCCTCCATATTCTTTGCAGCCGGGTCTCCATCGAATTCTGCCTCGACGTCTTTAACAATCATCGCCTGAATATCCGGAATCTGTGAAATGAAATCAACAACAAGCTGCTTCGACAGACGTTCCATTTCAAAAACATCGTCTGTGACTTCGTCAAAAGCAAGTGCCAGCTGAATCTGTTTTTCAAGCTTCTCTGCCATTACCGCAAGCGTGTAGCCTGCAAAATTCTCCTTTGAAACAAATGCCATATTCTCAGAACCAAAATATCCGGGAAATGTTATTTTCTGTAAATCATTAATGACCGAAAGAATCATATCCTTCTTTGGAACACGGTCACCAAGTGCCATATCAAACAAATTCTGACTCTCATAATTATTGCGAAGCTTCATCGCTGTTCGTGAAATTTCTCTAATTGCTGCGTTGTTCATAATTACCCCTTCCTCATCTATCGAACAAAACCCTGTTTTCATACAGAAAATCAGGACTTTTTCATCTTCATATTCTTACGTTATTCCTTTCTAAATTGTATGAAAATCAGTCTGCTTTGTCAAACCTTTTTAATTGACAGAAAATGCAACAGCTAGTATTATGAAACCATTGAAACAATCGAAAAAAATGGCGTAAATCTTACGTTTTACGGCATAAGCCATTTAGGAGTTTAATGTGAGACAGAATATCCGTAATATTATTGAGAAACTTTCTCAATTTCATAACGTTACAGACAATGAGCTTCTTACCTTGTTAAAAGACGCGCTTTCAGAGGATGAAAACCGATTGTTGTGTCAACGTGCAGACGAATGCAGAAAGAAAATTTATGGAACCGATGTCTATATTCGCGGTTTAATTGAATTTTCAAATTATTGTATAAACAACTGCTACTATTGCGGAATTCGAAGAGAGAACCAAAACGTAAAACGCTATCGGCTTTCAAAGGACGAAATAATAGAATGCTGCATCCAGGGCTATGCGCTTGGTTTTCGCACCTTTGTATTACAAAGTGGTGAGGACCCCTATTATACGGATGACATTCTGTGCTATATTATTGCAGACATACGCACAAGGTTTAAGGACTGCGCAATAACGCTCTCGATTGGCGAGCGCTCCAAGGAAAGCTACAAAGCATTTTTTGAGGTCGGTGCCAATCGTTATCTGCTTCGGCACGAGACTTCTTCGGATTCACATTATGCAAGGCTGCATCCGGATGAATTATCCCTTGCAAACAGGAAAAAATGCCTGTTTGATTTAAAGGAAATCGGTTATCAGGTCGGTGCCGGATTTATGGTTGGTTCGCCTTATCAGACCCCCGAGCATTTACTTGCAGATTTACGTTTTTTACAAGAGCTTTCCCCCGATATGATCGGAATCGGACCTTTTATACACCATGCAGACACCCCATTTGCCAATATGCCGAACGGGACGCTTGAAATGACATTAAAGCTACTGTCAATAATACGTCTGCTTTTTCCGGATGTTTTACTTCCGGCGACAACCGCACTTGGAACGATACATAAAAACGGGCGCGAGTTAGGGCTTAAGGCGGGTGCAAATGTCGTAATGCCAAACCTTTCTCCATCCGGGGTAAGGGAAAACTATACACTATATGATAACAAAATCTGTACCGGCGAGGAGGCTGCAGCATGTATAAGCTGCTTGTCACAATGTTTGCAAAGTGCCGGTTATTCGCTAGTTACAGATATCGGAAACAGACGATTTATTTAGGAGGAAATACGATGGAAATCAAAGAAATGCAACAGGAAATCATCCGCTTGAAGAAGGAGAAGGATGTTTGCATCCTTGCACACAGCTATCAGTCAAAAGAAATAATTGAGGTAGCTGATTTTACAGGCGATTCTTTCAAGCTATCCGTAGATGCAACAAAGGTTAACGCCAAAAATGTTCTCATGTGCGGCGTACGTTTTATGGCAGAGACAGCTAAGATTCTCTCCCCGGAGAAAACCGTTTATCTCGCCAATCCGCAGGCTGGCTGCCCAATGGCAGAGCAGATGGACGTCGAGATGATCGAAGCTGTCAAAGCTGCAAATCCTGACTATACCGTTGTTGCCTATATCAATACGACATCCGCCTTGAAAACGGTTTGTGATGTTTGTGTAACTTCCGCTTCTGCTGTTAAGATTGTAAACGCAATCGATAACAAAAACATTCTTTTTATCCCTGATTGTAACCTTGGCGATTATGTCAGCAAGCAATGTCCGGATAAAAACATCAAACTTTTACAGGGTGGTTGCCCGATTCATGCAAGGGTTACAAAGGAAGATGTGCAAAAGGCAAAGAAGCTTTATCCAAATGCCACATTCCTTGTTCATCCGGAATGTGTTCCTTCTGTCGTAGCACAGGCAGATTTTGTAGGTTCTACAACTGCTATTATGAAATATGCTATGGAAAGTGAGGCAAAGGAATTCATCATAGGTACAGAAATCAGCATTACGGACCATCTTTCCTATGAATGTCCCGACAAGATTTTCCATTCCTTATCAAAAGATTTAATTTGTCCAAACATGAAATCCACTACACTTGGTGATGTATACCATGCATTGCTTGGACATTGTGGTGAAGAAATTGTTTTAGATGATTATACCATGACAAAGGCGAAGGCATGTATCGATAAAATGATCGAGCTTGGCTAATTCGCGAAAGGATGATTATGAGTTCTAAAGTATTAATTGCCATGAGTGGTGGCGTTGATTCCAGTGTCGCCGCCTACCTCATGAAGTCTGCCGGTCATGATTGTATCGGCGCTACAATGAAGCTTTTTTATAACGAGGATGTTGGTCTTTCCAAAAACCATAGCTGTTGTTCCGTTGATGACGTAGCAGATGCGCGTGCCGTTGCAACAGCACTTGATATTCCTTATTACGTTTTTAATTTTTCAGAGAGGTTTAAGGAAGAGGTTTTGGATAAGTTTGTCTGCTGCTACGAGAATGGTATTACACCAAATCCCTGTATTGAATGTAATCGACACCTCAAATTTGAATATCTGTATAACCGTTGTAAGGAGCTTGGTTACGAATATGTTGTAACCGGACATTATGCAACCATTTCACATGATGCAACGAGCGGACGCTACATTTTGCATCGTGCAGTAGACCCTGCAAAGGATCAAAGCTATGTGCTTTACAATATGACACAGGATCAGCTTGCACATACAATTTTTCCACTCGGTGTTATGACAAAAGCAACGACAAGACAGATTGCCTCCGAGCACGGATTTATTAACGCAAAAAAACATGACAGCCAGGACATCTGTTTTGTTCCGGACGGCAAATATTATAATTTCATTGAACAATACACCGGTAAAACATATCCGGAAGGTAATTTTGTTGATGAGGAAGGAAATATTCTCGGTCGTCACAAAGGAATTATTCGCTATACGGTCGGACAGAGAAAAGGACTCGGACTTTCGCTAAAAGAACCTCTTTATGTCAAAAAAGTCGATATTGCACGCAATGAGATTGTCCTTGCTCCCGATAAAAATCTTTATTCTGCATCGCTTACAGCAACGGATATTAACCTTATTTCCGTTGCAAGTATAGATACTCCAATGCGTGTGAAAGCAAAGGTTCGGTATCGACACACCGAGCAATGGGCCACGGTAACACAACCGACACCGGACACACTGCATGTTCAATTCGACGAGCCACAGCGTGCAATTACGAGCGGACAAGCCGTTGTTCTTTATGATGGTGACATCGTAGTCGGTGGCGGAACAATTCTTTAAACCTTACTGCCGGCAAGGCCCCGCGCCACAAGGCCGCGGTATTTTGGAAGTAAGAATTGCTTCTTCAGCAATTCTCTTGATTGCACTGCCGGCAAGGCCCCGCGCCACAAGGCCGCGGTATATACAAGAAGGTCTACGATTTTTTCATAGACCTTCTCTTATATTGTATTTATATTTTTTGAGATGTAATTTTGTAGTAGGTACGTGCTGTAAGATTATATACAACATAGTATACCGCTGAAAAAACAAGTACCGTTCCAATTGTACATCCAATGTAAAGAGGTGTATTTGTAAACATCATAATTGCAAGCAAATCTTTGATGATCTTAAAGGCAAATACAATATGAACAACCGCAAGCATAATCGGAAGGAAAAACACCTGCATAATCTGGCTGTGAATTACTTTTTTTACCTCTGCCTTACTCATGCCAACCTTCTGCATAATCTGAAAGCGTTCCCGATCCTCATACCCTTCTGAAAGCTGCTTATAATAAATAATCATAACAGTAATTACAAGGAACATTGTTCCAAGGAAAAGCCCGATAAAAAACAATCCGCCGTACATTCCAAAAGATTCCGGACGAAACTCCACAATCGTTTCAATCGTTGATAAATTTGCGATGCCTGTATCACAAATATAGTTTCTCAATCCGTCGACAAATTTCTCTTTATTCTTTTCACTGCCTTTCATATCAAAGGTAATATAATGCAAAATGTTACACTCCATTGAATCTGTAAGTTTTTGCTGACGAAGTTCACGCGCATACACCAGCTCGTCAATCGAATTTGTAACAATTTGTATTTCATCATATACTGTCATATACGTTCTGTCGAGATCAAGACAATTCGAACAATATCCTTTAATTTGATACGTTTTGTCACCAATAACAACCTGGCTGTTCTTATCAAATGCCCCTTCGTTTGAACAAACATACACTTCATCTTTGCCAAGCGAAATATTCTCACCGGTAATCTCATTATAATAATCTTGTGTAATAAAGCTGATTACGGACGTCGTTTCTGCAAAACTCTCCTCGACAACCACATTGCCATCGTTAATATAACCGAATAAAGTCATAATATCATAGCTATCTAAATTTTTGAGCGAAACATCGCATTGCTTCGCACGTTCTTCCAAAGCCGCAACAACCTGTTCATAGTCGTAATGCGCTCCGTACTCGATTGCATCATCTTCCGGATTGCTTTCCGAATTCAAAAACTCTATATAGGCATCATTTGGGAATCTTGTTGCAAGCACATCCTCGATTCCCGCATACAAGGATATTGTCGAAGACAAAAGCACGAGAACCGCTGTACTTAGTATACAAATATTAGCCAATCCAATTGCATTTTGCTTCATACGATACATCATACCTGATATCGTAATAAAACGTTTTTTGTGATAATACATTTTTTTGTTTGACTTCATCAGCTTAAGAATAGCAATACTACCGGTCAAAAACAGCAAATATGTTCCTGCCATTACACAGAGAACCGCAAAAAAGAAATGCGTCATAGCCTGCAACGGATTTCGCACATTTAATGCAAGATAATAACCGGCTGCAAGAGATACAAAACCGATAATTGCCAAAATCCATTTTGCCTTCGGCTCGCGCTCGCCTGTATGACTGCTTTGCATAAGATCAATTGGTTTTAATGCAAACACGCGAATACTGTTTACAATGATAATCACAAGAAAAGCCGCTGCAAAAAGTGTCAGTGTTGCGATTACGGATTCTGTCTCAATTCGAAATTTAAAATCCACTTTTAGCCGAATAATGTTTAACAACAGCATAAACATTAATCTTGCAAACAAAATACCGGCTGCAAGACCGACAAGTATCGTGATGCTTCCGATTATCAAAAGCTCATACATTACAACCTTTGCTATATGTTTTTTGTCCATCCCAAGCAGACTATAAAGTCCAAATTCCTTTGAACGCTGCTTGATTAAAAATTTATCTGTGTAAAACAAAACGATTACTGCAAGAATCGCAACGACGGTAAGACCGAAGCCAAGTATTACTCGCATGGTTCTTGCACCCATAAATAGCGTATCATCGCTTTGCATTTTGATTGCATGAAGCATGTAATACATCGCAACCATGATAATTCCTGTAATTGCAAACGGAACAAACGTATTTCGATTCTTGCGAATATTCTGCCAGGCAAGCTTTGGATATAACGTTTTAATCATTTAAATCACCACCTGCCAAAAGTACTGTGAGGGTGTTTGTAATTTTTTTGTACATTTCATCATTTGTCAGATCACCCTTATAGAGCTGATGGAAAATACGACCATCCTTAATAAAAAGCACACGGTTTGCGTTTGCAGCTGCACGTACACTATGTGTAACCATCAAAATTGTCTGTCCTCTCTCATGAAGATTGGAAAAAACTCCAAGCAAATCTCCGGTTGACTTTGAATCAAGCGCACCGGTCGGTTCATCGGCAAGCAGAATTTCAGGTTTTGTTATCATCGCACGCGCAACCGCCGCACGCTGCTTCTGACCTCCGGATACTTCATATGGATATTTTTTTAAGATATCTGCAATTCCAAGGTTTGTAGCAAGCTCCAGCAGGCGAGGTTCCATCTCTTTATGGGATTTTCCTGCCAATACAAGCGGAAGATAGATATTGTCCTCCAACGAAAATGTATCTAACAAATTAAAATCCTGGAATACAAAACCAAGATGCTCTCTTCTGAATTTTGCAAGCTCGCTTTCTTTGATTGCAACCGTATCCTTCCCATTTAAAAGGACCTGCCCGGAAGTAGGTCGATCAACAGAAGCCAAAATATTAAGCAGGGTTGTCTTTCCGGAACCGGACTCACCCATAATTGCTACATATTCTCCATTCTCAACTGAAAAGTTAACATCGGAAAGTGCTTCGACTTTATTTCCTCCAAATCTCGTCGTATATACCTTCTGCAATCCTTTCACTTCTAAAAGTGCCATTTTTATTCCTCCATCCATCTGTTATACCCACAGTATAAACAGAATGCTGCGTCCCTGCCTTAACTTTGCCTTACAAATACACCGTGCAACCTTACACTTTTGTAAGATTGCACGGTGTATTATCAAAACCAAATCGACACGGTTGTCCCCTGCCCGATCATAGAATCCATGGAAATTGAATGATTTAACATAGAAAGCACCTGATTTGTCAAATACAAACCAAGACCGGTTGCTTTCTTATCCTTGCGACCATTATAACCTGTATACCCACGTTCAAAAATTCGCGGCAAATCATCTTTTGCAATACCAATTCCGGTATCTTCAATCTGCAAACAAATGGATGCGTCTTTACTGTCAGCAAGTCTTACCCGAATGCTTATAGAACCTGCTTCGGTATATTTTAATGCATTCGAAAGAAGCTGTTTTAATGCAAAAACGAGCCATTTTTCATCTGTTACAACCTTTAATTGTTCCTCAATATCTATCTTTACGGAAATTTTCTTTGCAATAAAAACACGTGAATAGTATTTGACTGCCTGATGCACCATACTGCGAAGCGGATATTTTTGCAACACCAAATCAGATGTATTATCGCGCAAACGAATATATTGAAGCATCATATCAACATATTGTTCAATTTCAAAAATCTGTTCCTGTGTCTCAGACTTTACCGGTTCAGAAACAGAAGCCGTCGTAAGCTGCAATGCGGTAAGCGGTGTTTTTATCTGATGCGACCAAAGTGTAAGATATTCTTCAAGTTCCTTTGCCTTTTGATTATCTTCCACCAGTCTGTTGTCCTTTTTTTTCTTCAGTTCCTCAAGAAGCACCTGATAATCTGTCTCAATCAGCTCATTTGTCTCCGGCAAATTCTCGAGGGAAACATCAATCGCATCCAAAGACCGGACAAGCTGTATGTGACGCTTGCGAAATCTTGAAAAATCATAAATACCAAGTATCACATATACGCAAAAACATAGCAACGCCGGATACCAGACATATTTTAACGATACGTGACTAAGAAGAAAAACAATTACAAAAATAAAAACACTCACAGTATAAAGAGCAATACCATGTTTTTTTGATATTATATAATTTTTTATATTCGCCTTTCCCATGGATTCCCACCTTTTACGGAACGATATATCCCTGTCCCTTCTTTGTCATTACAAAATCCGTAAGTCCAATATCATTTAATTTCTTTCGGATTCGGGTAATGTTTACTGTCAATGTATTATCATCAATAAAATTTTCATCATCCCAAAGCTTCATCATAATTGTATCACGACTTACAATGCTACCTGCCTGTTCCATTAGTAGAGCAAGAATTTGAAATTCATTTTTGGAAAACGCAACGTGCTCCCCGCGGTAACTAAGACTGTTATCGAGTAAATTGAGAGTCGCTCCGTTACGGGTAATTGCATCAATTTTACCTGCATACGAATAACTGCGTCTTATGATTGCTCCAATCTTGGCTGTAAGCACAGTAAGGTCAAACGGCTTCGCAATGAAATCGTCACCACCCATATCCATCGCCATAACAATATTCATATTGTCGCTTGCTGACGAAAGAAATACGATTGGAATTTTAAACATGCGACGAATTTCTCTGCACCAATAAAAACCGTTGAAGTACGGAAGCGTAATGTCCATCAGGATAAGATCCGGCTTACAAGCTGACACATCTGCCAGAATATCCTGAAAATTTGTTGCAAGCACAACCAAATATCCCCACTGCGTAAGATGTTCCTGCACCTTTTCTGCAATTGTCTTATCATCCTCAACGACTAAAAGAGTGTATGTTTGTTCTGCCATATTAGAAGTTCACCTCATCAAACTTGCGGAATACATCATATTGTTCAACCGCCTCACTAAGCTTAATGGAAAGCTTTTGTTTTGGATGCGGACAGCTTTCCATCGGTCGCATAGTTTCATCGTAAATTGCCTCAACCTTTGCACTAATATTGCGACCATCCGGCTTCATAATCTCAATTGTATCATCAACAAAAAACTTATTTCGCTGCGTAATGATGGCCATGCCATCCTCTGAAATTTCTTCGACATATCCCAGATATGTGTAATTCTTCACGTAAGTGTTATTGTCATAAATCTGCGCATCATGATCCGGCTTTCCATAGAAAAAGCCTGTTGTATAATCCCGAAACGTACCCTTTGATATCTCTGCAAGATAAGTCTCCATATTGGCTTTATATTCTTCCGGATTACGTAAAAACGCATCTATTGCCATACGGTAGGTACGTGTAACCGTTGCTACATAAAGCACCGTCTTCATACGGCCTTCTATCTTGAAGCTATCTATACCGGCATCAATCAAATCCGGAATGTGCTCAATCATACACAGATCCTTTGAATTCATAAAGTATGCATAATCTTCACTGATCTGCTCGGGCGTTTCCTCCCCAAGTACATCGCCCTTATAAAGCGCGAACTTCCATCTGCAGGGATGTGTGCATGCACCATGATTACTATCCCGTCCGGTAAAGCAGGACGATAGCTGACATTTTCCCGAATATGCGATACACATGGCTCCATGAATAAAGCTCTCAATAAGCATATCCTCCGGAATGTGGGCACGAATCTCCTTAATCTCAGCAATGGATAATTCTCTTGCTACAACAACCTTTCGAGCACCAAGCGCATACCAGAAGTTAAAGGTTTCATAGTTCGAATTGTTCCACTGTGTGCTCACATGAATCTCTGCCTCAGGAATTATTTCCTTCATCATTTCAATTAGGGAAAGATCCGATACGATAAACGCATCCGGCATAACTTCGCGAAGCTTTACCAAATACGCTCTTGCTTCCTCAATCTCCCCATGAAAAGCGAATATATTGAAGGCAATGTAGACACGTACCCCATGTGCATGTGCAAATTCAACGCCTTCCTTTAATTCTTCAATTGTAAAATTTTTCGCCTTTGCTCGCAAACTAAAAAGCTCTCCGCCAACATAAACTGCATCAGCGCCGTACATAACTGCGATTTTTAATGTTTCCAAATCCCCTGCAGGGATTAATAGCTCCGGATGTCTCATATATATCCTCTTATATTTCATAATAAATCTTGACACGAAGTGTCTTTTTTGTTGTCTACCGCGGCCTCGTGGCGCGGTAGACAACAAAAAACTGCACTTTATATTGTAACATAAAGTGCAGTTCTGTAACAAGAGGGGCTTGGTGTCCCTACTGTTTTTTATTCTTACATATCGCTTGTACCATTATTTTAAACGGTGCATAAAGTACACCTGCAATCATCCATACCATCCATGTGATATCCCAATCGTTTGTGGCAAAGCTCCATATCAAATATACAGCGGTCGCAACACACCAATACCAAGTCGAAACAGCATCGCCATCTTCTTCTTTTTCTTCCTTTTCTTCTACCGAAAACTCATCCTCCTGCAAAAGTTTTTTGTAGCTGCTGTAAACCATTCCGGAAGAAACAAACAAATAAACTGCAATACTAATCATAAATAATAGTATGCCTGTACAAACAATACAAATGAAATCACTTGCTTCCATCGCGCCGGCTACAACAACCGGAATTACACTGATAATACAAAGCCCAACGCCAATAACGATTGCCATTGTATATACCTTTTCGTATGCCTGTTTTTCACGACCAACAATCGCTTCCACGCCATATTTGAGTGTAATCTTTTCTTTCTCAAGGAAATCATACTTTGAAAGCTTCATACCATCAAAAATGAAAACCATTGTAGCTATAGCAATCATAACAAGCAATACCGGAACGCCGATTCCTGCTGCCAAATTTTCCGATATATTGAAATATGGATCTTCTGCCATTCCGGAAAGTATAATAAGAAGAATTGGTGATGCAACACAAATTGCAACAGCAAAGGCAAAACGCTTGGCAATCCCTGCCACAAGGCTCAAATATTCTGTCGCAAATTCAACTGAAATTTCTCGACCTTTCTTTTCTTCGGATAGCTCTACATACCCTTCCTCCTGCGTATTCGCAAATTTTCTTACATCTGCCTCATCATCTGTCTCTTTCAATAAATAATCTGTAGAAACATTAAATAATTCACTCATCTTAACAATCTTCTCAATATCCGGAATTGAGGTTCCGCTCTCCCACTTTGATACGGACTGTCTGGATACATCCAACTGATCGGCTAAATTTTCCTGGGACCAGCCATTTTGTTTTCTTAAACTCATGATTTTTTCTGATAAAATCATTTTTTCTCTCCTCGCTTTCTCCCAACGCATTTTCATCGATGCGCGGTTTTGTTTGATGGCTCAACCATACCAAACGATGCAGTTGCACGCTACCAACTGCACTGTATAATTTGTCAACCACCGGTTGCAACCACGCAAAACCGTCACTTTCAAGACAATTCTTTTTTTTCAACAATCCCTTTTCCGTACCATTTTTTCTTATACCATCTGTAGAGCAACACAATTCCTCGGATGCATTCGTCCGTCGCCGTTCCAATATATACACCGGCAACACCAAGCCCAATTCCGAGACCCATAATGTAACCAACCGTTGCTCCAAGTCCCCACATTGAAATCACACCGACAAAGAACATATATAAATAATCACCGGAAGCTTTTAGGCTGCTTCCGACTGTAACATTTAAGCATCGACCAAGCTCAAGGAATACATCGACAATCATAATTGTAAATCCAAGCTTGATAATATTCTCATTGCTTGTAAAAATACGAATGGTAAATGGTGAGATTAGCATATTGATTGTTGCGAGACAAAACGTAATAGGCAAAGACGACCGAAGAGTCTTAAATACTCTCTTATATGCTGCATCTTCTTTTCCGGCACCGACAAGATGGCCGGTAATAATCTGGGTAGCCATTCCCTGCGAATTTGAAAAAATCATTGCAAACTGAATAAGGGACTGACAATAAATTCTTGCATTCACTGCATCCTGTCCCATCCGATTCACAAACGACATAAGCACAAGCTGATACATATTGTAGCACATATTCTCGCCTGCCGTCGGAAGGCCGATTTTGAGCATTTGAACAAGAAATGTGGTCGGAAACGGACGTATGTATTTCAGTGAAATCTTACCGATTTTAACCTTGATAAACACTGTAATTGCAACGAGCAATGCAACACCTCGTGCAACAACTGTCGAAATGGCTACACCCGCAACTCCAAGATTATAATGCTTGAGCGGTCCATAAAGGAATGTGTAATTACCAATGATATTTATAATATTCATGATGATTGATACATACATTCCAACCTTTGTGTACCCATTGCATCGAAGAATCTGCAGCATAACATTGTAGCACGCCTGGAAGAACAAAAGTCCGCCGACAATCAGTATATAAAGGCTCGCTTCCTTCTTCATCTCCGGCTGAACCTGCATAATGTCGAGGAACACATTTCTTCCTAACACCATTATACCACTTAACACAACACCAAACACAAGATTCACAACCATGGCAAGTGTGTAAATCATATTCATGTGTCCGATATCTTTGGCGCCTAAGTATTGTGCAACAACAACCGAGGTTGCAGTCGCAATAATATTAAACATGAGAATGATAAACATCATCATCTGGTTTGCATTTCCAACCGCACCAACTGCCGTGTCTGAATAATGACTAAGCATCAGTGTATCTACATTATTCAGAAGAATATTGAGAAATAATTCAAAAAACATCGGGAGTGACAGTAAATAAAGCGGTGTCTTCTCATTTATGTCTATGACCTTCTTTTTTCTTTCCAAAATAATCACCTTCTATCCAAAAAAACAACTTGCAACAGTTGCCATTATAACACTGAAATAAACAAAGTAAAGATGTATAAATGTAAAAACAAAATATATCAATAATCAAGCAATTATTAGGTATTTTAGCATTGAATAATGTCATATTCAATGCTAAAATATTATTGGGTTATTGCTACAAAAATCGTTTATGAAGGTTGAGGATGTAATGGGGGTATTTTCAAAAATTATATCTATTCTTAATCAGGATGTTCATGATGAGAATGAGGCAAAAAAGCGCACAGTCATTATGCGTTATTTTCTGTGTCTTTTTAGCCTTTATTTTTTATCGCTCACAATTGTAACAGGTATTTTGAGGGCACCGCTGCTTCCATTTGTCTGTGGTATTCTTTTTTTTCTGCATCTTGGTTTACTTCGTTGTACATATATGAATCGAACAAAACTTGTTGTATTTACAGTCCAGATGGTCACTTACCTGTGGATTGTTTCTTATGTTGTGCTATTTGGCTGGAATTGCGGTACACAGCATTTCTTATTCGTATTGCTGCTTCTTAGCTTCTTTTCCGGATATTACTCTAGCAAAACAAACGTCATTCTGGCACTGTTTTATTGCCTGTCCAGACTTGTAATGTACACCCACTGTCAAAATGCCGACCCAATTTATCCGCTAAATTTTACGATTAGCGCTATTTTCCAAGTATTAAACACATTTACTATTTTTGCGGCTCTTACACTCATGATTTATGTATTTAGCAAGGAGTCCATCGAGACCGAGAAGAAGCTGGTATCCTACAACGAGAAGATTCAGGAGCTCGCCTCAAAGGATCCGCTTACGAAGCTTCGCAACCGCCGTTCCATGCTTGAATACATCAATCATAAGATTGAAACAACAGGCAACAGCGCATCATTTTGTCTCTGCCTGTCTGATATCGACTTTTTCAAAAAGGTTAATGACACCTATGGACATGCGGCCGGTGATGCGGTACTCCGCGCCGTATCCGCCATTCTCTCTGATTTCATGAAAAATCGGGGAACCGTTTCCCGTTGGGGCGGAGAGGAGTTTCTTTTCTACTTCAAGGAAGATAACGGAGATATCGTTTTCGGTGAGCTCGAGAAATTACGTTCTCTTCTATCGAAAACGAGCATTGAATACAATGGCAATTCAATTCCTGTCACAATGACATTCGGTCTTCAGGAATATGATTCCAATCAACCGCTTGATTACACAATCAATCATGCAGATAAAAAGCTTTATCAAGGTAAACAAACCGGCAGAAACAAAGTCATTTTCTAAATTTTCCTTATGCATTTGAACACAAAAAATGTACCCTCCGTTTTAAAGAAGGGTACATTTTTTATTTGCTGTCTTGATTTCTTTTTGCGCACAGCTTACCACATGATGTGCAATTGCCTCCACAGGTAGGCGGCATTCCATTCTTTGTACGTTTCACCATTCGGTAAAGAATGAATCCTACAATCATAACCAGAATAAATAATACAATCCACGAAGCCGAATTCATAATCAAATCTCCTATCTGGCGATTTATCAAAACAGATCCAAGACTATCCATTGTCGCAAGGAATCCTCTTGATGCATGTTATGATAACTTTTCATCATAATGTGCTCTTTCACCACCGATATACTTCGCCCTTGTTCTTGCACAAACAAGATGAGCCTTACCAATCGTGTTGACCGCCAAACGAACCGGAACAGCTACGTCTTTCAGATGCATACCAATTAATGTATCACCGATATCCATACCAGCCTCTGCCTTTATATGCTCAACTGCTACCGGGCATTCAAAATGTTCGTAGGCCTTTGTTGCAAAGGATCCGCCTGCCTTCGGCTGCGGCACAACATTTACGATATCAATTCCCCGTTCTTTTGCAAGCTTCTTCTCGATAATAATCGCCCGATTAAGGTGCTCGCAACACTGTGCTGCCAGGTAAACCTTCGCCTCCTTTGCAGCAGTCCAAATGCCCATAAATACGTCTTCTGCAAGCTCAGGCTTTGACGCAGAGCCAATCTTTGCCCCCGATACCTCGCTCGTGGAACATCCAACAACAAGCACATCGCCTGCTGATAGTTTTCCAATTGCAATTAATTCCTTCGTTGCATGATAGCTTTGTTCATATAGATTAAGAACCATGATAAACCTCCTCGTAACTACTACGAACTATTATGATACGCAAAAGAATTCAAGTCAAGTATTCGTGTGAAGGCTTAGGTAAGGTAATATTTACCTTATACAGACCATTTTTGTTACAGTAAATGTATACGCTTTTCACACCGTTAATCTTAAATCTTGCTTCAGCACTGCCTTCCAGATGCAACAACACAGTGTGATATCCGGATAGCCCTTTCCGGTTTTCCATTTGGAAATCGTCTTATCCGACACACATATTTTTTGTGCAAGTTCTGCCTGAGTGAAGTTATTATTTTCGCGCAGTTGTTTTATAACTGCACCTGTTACGTATTGATTCACGTTCTATCACCTCCGGGCATCATAATACCTCGAACACACGTCGAATGGTACCTACGCAGCGTAGAGTATTAATCGATAAAATCCTTTAATACACCAAACACCTGTCTTGCACTGCCGGAAGCTGTATCACTTCTTCCTGCAGCAGACCCTGTATTACCGGATGAAGCATTTTCACTAAGGTCGGATTTACCGGCTGATTTCTGTTCAGACATAACAGGAGCCATCCAAATCTTACCGGTGCCACGATACACATTGACAAGTCCTTCTTTCGATATGGCAGAACCAATCAGGCTCTTTGTTGATTTCTCAACCGTAAACTCCAAACTGCCGGACCAGGCAACGGCCATATTTCCATCAATCTTCATCACATCGTTTTCAAGGTTAATCTCAAATAATTCCTCTACCGGCACAATTGATTCAAGTGCAACTACGCCTTGTCCGTATAAGCAAAGATTGAACAACCCCTCGCGTCCAAACACAGCCGATGACAGATTACTTCTTGCAACAACCTGTTGCTGAACCTGACTGTCACATGCAAGGAATAAACCGTCATCCAAAACAACACTTCCTCCCCACGCGGACAAGTCCGTAAGTAAAATATGTCGGAATGTCGGCTCCAGCATAACCTGTCCATAACCACTGTATTCCGTTTTTGCCGCCGTCTCGCCTGTTACAGCACCTTTAACCATCTTTCCGAGATAATTACCCACACCGGTTACTCCGCTTGACATCTGCACATTACCCGCCATCCACTGCATAGCACCTGCCTGTACAGTATATCCGTTACCATTTAAATTCAATAAAACCTGACGTCTTTGAACGTTCATTTTGGAAGCATAATATTCGGTTTTCGACGTATATGGCGAGACACTCATATCCCGCTTATATTCCAGCACCTGCATACCGCCAAGCTGACTTTTTATTACAATATTTTCGGAATTAAGCATTGAATGATTATACATAAGCAACCCTCCCTATCTACGCTGTCGGTGCCATAAGGATGGAACCTGTGCCTCTGTATACATTTACCAAGCCTTCTTTCGATATAGCAGAACCAATCAGGCTCTTTGTCGATTTTTCAACCGTAAACTGAAGACTTCCTGACCATGCAATCGCCTGATTACCATCGATTTTAACAACATCATCCTGTAAATTGAACATTACAAGCTCCTGCTGAGGAACCGGACTTTCCAAAACCGCATATCCTTGTCCAATAAGACTTAAGTTGAACAATCCCTCACCGCCAAATACAGCAGAAGAAACATTATTTCTTGCAACAACCTTTTGCTGAATCTGACTGTCACATGCAAGGAATAAGCCATCATCCAAAACAATCTGTCCCCACTGTGATACATCCACAATAATAATATGCTTGTATGTTGGCTCTAACATGAGAAGTCCCTGTCCGGAATATTCCGGCTTTGCAGCCGTCTCACCTGTTACGGCCCCTTTTACCATTTTTCCTAAGAAATTACCAACACCGGTTACTCCACTAGACATCTGCACATTACCAATCATCCATTGCATAGCTCCCGCCTGAACGGTACATCCGGTATTGTTCAGTTCAACACATACTTGACGTCTCTTAACATTCATTTCTGCAGAAAAATATGCAGTTTCAGCATTGTACGGTGAAACAGAAAGATCTCTTTGATGCTCATAAACCTTATATTGTCCCAACTGATTAATGCATATCATATTGCTGTTGTTATAAAAATTATTAATTTGAAACATATAACCCTCCTTTGCGTTTGTTACCATCAACTACAACAAAATATTACAACACAATATTACAACACAAATTACAACAATTCAAGAAACCACAAAAAAAAATATAAATCAGAAAGAATTGCTTCATCAGCAATTCTTTTGACTGCACTGCCGGCAGGGCCCTGCGCAACAAGGCCGCGGTATACAAAAAAGAAGAACCCCAAATACGGGTTCTTCTTTTCCATACGTGCTATAATCAAACATGTACAAGCAAAATGCACTAATACGGAAGATAGAATTCCTCTACTTTCCATACTCCGTCTTCGAATACTACGCTAAAATCATTTTTCTGTGTTGTGTAACTGTCATCTGCACCATTTGAATCAAAATAGGCATCCGTGTAATAATAGTTGTCGACACTAAAGACGACCTTACATTCTTCAATTCGATCCAAAGAAACTACACAACTATCCTTATAGTAGATATCCGAACCGCGTCCTAAAGGACATACATATAATGCTCCGTCCTGCTCTTCCACGAAACCACTAAATACATTTTCTCTTCCTTCCTTGGTGAAAAATGCATAATACTCGGCAGAAGCCTCTTCAATAGATGAGTAATTCGTACATAAAAAATACTCCATGCCATTCACTTGAATAGACGAAGAAGTATCATATTGAAAATTCATACCCGAAGAACTTTCAAACTCTAATGTACAGGCTCTTTGATGCATTCCATTTGCCCAGGCAATCCAATCTGATTCTGAAAATCCTGCTGTTTCGGGTGCTAATGAATTAATATACTCTATTGTTCCAACCTCCGGCGTTTCTTCTGTTACAACTTCCGTAGTTTCTGAAGCTTCTGTGGATTCTGTAGTCTTTGCTGCTTCCAAAGATTCTACAGGCGCAATTTCTTGCATTTGTTGAACACTGTTTATTCCGTCTGCACCGGCTCCCTTCTTTGTACCACAACCTGCCAATGAAAGTGCAAACAACAAAAGGATAAAACTACCTAATGTAATATTTCTCTTTTTACTCATACGCATTCCTCCTTATAAAAGTATCCCAACATTTCATAGTCACATTGTATACAAATAGCGTATTAAACAATCATTAGAATGTCAACAATATATTTCGTTTATTTATCTTTTGCAGATTGAAATTCTACAATGAAATTGAATATAAAATGAAGTAAAATCTGAAAGAATTGATTCGTCGGCAATTCTTTTGATTACAATGCAGGAAAACCCTCGCGCCACAAGATTACGATATATAAAAAAGAAGCTCAAACCAATGATTTCTCTAGGTTTGAGCCTTTTAAATGATATGCCGGCGACCGGAATCGAACCGGTACGGGAGATTAGTCCCGCAGGATTTTAAGTCCTGTGCGTCTGCCAGTTCCGCCACGCCGGCAAATTTTTACAACCACTATCTTAACTCTTTTGAGCAAAGATTTCAATATGATTATTGAATAATATGAAGTTGTGAACGACCCGGAAGGGGTTCGAACCCTCGACCTCCGCCGTGACAGGGCGGCGCTCTAACCAGCTGAGCCACCGGGCCATATAGTGGACGTTCAGGGACTCGAACCCGGGACCGATCGGTTATGAGCCGATTGCTCTAACCAGCTGAGCTAAACGTCCGTATTTTCGATATGCCTTGTATATCCACAACTTATCGCTTGAATACAAGCAGGATGATTTTCACCCTTAAGCCGATGATCGGACTCGAACCGATAACCTGCTGATTACAAATCAGCTGCTCTGC
>SAMEA3663026__coassemble_311_pt1 | contig 39245 bp, 39 predicted proteins | sample SAMEA3663026__metabat2_low_PE_012 | metagenome-assembled genome bin SAMEA3663026 (sample SAMEA3663026) | pig gut metagenome | biome: pig gut; feature: pig-associated habitat; material: faeces | place: France | collected 2012
GTTCGGTATGTTTGTATTATATCGAATAAATGTTCGGGTGTCAATACTTTTTCGAATAAATGTTCGATTTCTTTTGGCGGATGTTTTAATAGGTGATTTTATTTGCAATCGTTGCTATATTTGCGAAAATAAAGTATAATTACATGTCGGATTTTAATAGAAACAAGATAGAAAGGATTAGTATATGGACGTGAAAGAAATACCGTCTATGGAGCCGGATAGACAATACTATTTTATGAACTGCTGTAAAGAACTCGTTCTTTCAAAAAGCAGAAAACTAGGCAGAACCCTTACTTATAATGTTCAGACATTTGGATGTCAGATGAACGCGCATGATTCGGAAAAACTGAAAGGTATATTAGAAGAGATCGGTTATGAGGAATCGCAAAATGAAAAGGCTGATTTTGTGATTTGTAATACTTGTACCGTTCGCGAAAATGCAAATCTCAAATTATATGGTCATCTTGGACATTTAAAAACGATTAAAAAGAAACAACCGGATATGATTATCGGTCTTTGCGGATGTATGATGCAGGAACCACACGTAATCGAGACATTAAAAGCGAAATACAAATATGTCGATCTTATTTTCGGAACACATAATATATATAAATTAGCAGAGCTTCTTTATTGTCAGCTTACGACAGGAGAGACAGTCATTGAAGTTCTGGAAAAGAGCGACAAGGTTGTAGAGGCGCTTCCGCAAAAAAGAAAATATCAGTTCAAAACCGGTGTAAACATCATGTATGGATGCAATAATTTTTGTACTTATTGTATTGTGCCATATGTCAGAGGGCGTGAGAAAAGTCGTATGCCGGAAGAAATCATTGACGAAATCAAACAAAAGGTTGCATCCGGCGTAAAAGAAATAATGCTTTTAGGTCAAAATGTAAATTCCTATGGGAAAATGTTTGATTATTCCGACGGAAAGATAAATGAACTTTTGAATGATCGATTGATCAGCTTTCCGCAACTGCTTGAGAGAATTTGCAAAATCGACGGGTTAGAGCGTATTCGTTTTATGACAAGTCATCCAAAGGATTTGTCGGACGAGCTAATTTTCGTTATGGCAAAGGAACCAAAGATTTGTAATTATTTACATTTGCCGTTCCAGTCCGGTTCAACAGCTGTGCTGGAAAAGATGAATCGTCGTTATACAAAAGAACAATATCTTGCACTTGTTGATAAAATTCGTGCAGCAATACCGGATATTTCACTTTCAACCGATATTATGGTCGGTTTTCCGGGTGAAACGGAAGAGGATTTTTTGGACACTATGGATGTTGTTGAGAAGGTCGGTTTTGATCAGGCTTTCACATTTATTTATTCCAAGCGTACGAACACACCTGCCGCTAAGATGGAGAACCAAATACCTGAGGATGTTATAAAGGATCGTTTTAATCGTTTACTTACACTCGTTAACGAGATTTCGAACAAACGTACAATGCGCTTTGCGGGTACGGTTCAAAAGGTTTTAGTAGAAGAACAAAACTCGCATGATTCAAGCTTTGTTACGGGAAGAACAGAAGAAAATGTTACTGTACATTTTCCGGGGGATGTAAGCCTGATTGGACAAATCGTTACAGTAAAATTAGAAGAGTGTAAAGGATTTTATTTCCTTGGAACAAAAGTTTAAAAGAAGAGGTAAATTATGGCTAAATTATCACCGATGATGGAGCAATATGTACAAACAAAAGAACAATATAAGGATTGCATCTTGTTTTATCGGTTGGGCGATTTTTATGAGATGTTTTTCGAGGATGCACTGCTTGCTTCGAAAGAATTAGAGCTTACACTGACAGGAAAAGATTGCGGTATGGAGGAGCGTGCACCAATGTGCGGAATTCCTTATCATGCTGCAGATATTTATATTAACAGACTTGTTGAAAAGGGTTATAAGGTTGCAATCGGCGAGCAGGTGGAGGATCCGAAGCTCGCAAAAGGTCTTGTAAAGCGCGAGGTAATACGTATTGTTACTCCGGGAACGAATATGTCTTCGGAAAATCTTGACGAGTCAAAAAATAATTACCTGATGTGTATATCCTATTATAATTTTGTTTATGGAGTTTCCGTTGCAGATATATCGACCGGTATATTTAAGACATGTCGTGTATCTACAACCGAGAAATTATTAGATGAAATCAATAAATATCAACCTTCTGAAATATTATATCAGGATACATTTTTGTCATCCGGTATTGATATTAGCTATACAGCTGATAAATTAAACATTTCGATGTCAGAGGCTCCGGAGCATTATTTCGATTATGAAAGTGCTGCACGAGTTTTACAAAGGCATTTTCATGTTGTGAGTCTGGAAGGACTTGGAATCAAGGATTATAGCGAACTTGTTGTATCTACAGGTGCAATGCTTCAGTATTTGTACGATACACAAATGAACAGTCTGCGCCATATTAATCATTTAGAGCTTTATTCTGTCGATTCCTATATGCTTCTTGATACAGCAACCAGACGTAATCTTGAACTTACGGAGACGCTTCGTGACAAACAAAAAAAGGGTTCATTACTTTGGGTATTGGATCATACAAAGACTGCTATGGGCGCCCGTAAGCTGCGTGAGTATATTGAGCAACCGCTTGTGAATGCTGAGGCAATCAATATGCGTTACGATTGTATTGAAGCATTAAATGATAATATGATTTCTCGCGAAGAATTGCGCGAATACTTAAATACAATTTATGATTTAGAGCGGTTAATGACTCGGATTTCCATCAAAACAGCAAATCCGAGAGATTTGCTTGCCTTCAAAAATTCGATTCACTATTTACCGGATATTGTAAATTTGCTCCGTACTATAAAATCTGATCGTTTTGAACAAATCAGCGAAGATATTGACACGCTAGAGGATTTGTATGAATTGCTGGATGCTGCAATTGAAGAAGAACCGCCGATTGCGATCAAGGAAGGCGGAATCTTTAAGGCGGGATATCTCGAGGAAATTGACCGTTTGAAATCTGCAAAGACAGAGTGTAAAAGCTGGCTTGCCGAGCTTGAAGAAAAGGAGCGGATTAAGACCGGAATTAAAGGTCTTAAGATTAAATACAATAAAGTATTTGATTATTATTTTGAAGTAACAAATTCGTTTAAGGATATGGTGCCGGATTACTTTATTCGTAAGCAGACACTTGCAAATGCCGAGCGTTATACAACAGACGAGCTTGAAGAATTATCGAATACAATTTTAGGGGCGGAAGACCGATTATATGCCCTGGAATACGAAACATACGTAGCTTTGCGTGATCAGATTGGAGAAGCCTTACTTCGGGTGCAAAAAACAGCGCATTATATTGCCGAAATCGATGCACTTGCATCACTGTCATATGTTGCTCAAAAATATCATTTCGTACGTCCGTTGATTAACAGTGAAGGAATAATTGATATTAAGGATGGCAGACATCCGGTTGTTGAGCGTGTTGTTCAGGGCGGAACTTTTGTAGAAAATGATACATACTTAAATAACGTGGAAAGCCGTATTTCGATTATTACAGGTCCGAATATGGCCGGAAAATCAACATACATGCGTCAGACTGCACTGATTGTTCTTATGGCTCAGATTGGTTCGTTTGTGCCTGCAAGCTATGCAAATATTGGACTTTGTGACCGTATATTTACACGTGTCGGTGCTTCCGATGATTTGGCAAGCGGTCAGTCGACCTTCATGATTGAAATGAATGAGGTTGCCAATATTTTGCGTAATGCAACAAAAAACAGTCTGATTATTCTTGACGAAATTGGTCGCGGAACGTCTACCTTCGACGGACTATCCATTGCATGGGCAGTCGTTGAATATATTGCTGATAAAGAAATATTAGGTGCTAAGACATTATTTGCAACACATTATCATGAGCTGACGGAATTAGAAGGAAAATTATCATCTGTAAATAATTATTGCATATCCGTTAAGGAGGATGGTGATAATATTGTTTTCCTTCGCAAAATCATACGCGGCGGTGCAGATCGAAGCTATGGTATACAGGTTGCAAGACTTGCAGGTGTTCCTGACCGTGTCTTAAACCGAGCAGGAGAGATTTTGTCGCAGCTTATTGATTCTGATATTGCCGGAAAAGCAAAAGAAATAAAGATGAATGAGAAGAAAGAAAAGACCAATCCGGAATATGATCAGCTTTCTTTGTTTTCTTCACCGGTTGAAATGACTATAGCAAACGAACTTAAAACGATGGATTTGAACAATATGACACCGATGAAGGCGATGCTTTATTTGCAGGAATTAAAGGAGAGATTGCAGAATGATTAAACTTTTAGACAAAGCTACAATCGATAAAATCGCTGCCGGTGAAGTGATTGAACGTCCGATGTCAGTCATAAAGGAGCTTCTTGAAAATTCAATTGATGCACGTTCTACCGCCATTACAATCGAAATAAAAGACGGCGGTCTTAATATGATGCGCGTAACAGATAATGGATGCGGAATTAATAGTGATGAAGTTAAAACAGCCTATTTACGTCATTCGACAAGTAAAATCACTAAAGTAGAAGACCTTGATAACATTATGTCACTTGGTTTTCGCGGAGAGGCACTGTCTACAATTGCGGCTGTTTCGCAGACAGAAATGATTACAAAGACAAAAGAAGCATTAATCGGCGTGCGTTATGAGATTCACGGCGGAAACGAAGTATCCTATACAGAGGTTGGCGTTCCGAACGGTACAACAATTGTTGTACGCAATTTGTTTTATAACACACCGGCCCGTAAGAAGTTTTTGAAGAGTGCCATGACAGAAGGTTCCTATATTTATGATCTGGTGCAAAAAATTGCTTTGTCGCATCCTGAGATTTCCTTCAAATTAATTATGAATGGCCAGACAAAACTTGATACAAGCGGAAACGGAAGCTTAAAGGATGTTATATATCAATTATTCGGAAAAGATATCACCAGCAATTTAATCCCTGTCAATTATGAAGAAGATGACATAAAACTTTCAGGATTTATTGGAAAACCGTTTATTTCAAGAGGAAACAGAGGCTTTGAAAATTATTTTGTCAATAAACGATATATTAAGAGTAATACGGTGAATCGAGCCATTGAAGAAGGCTATAAGACATTTGTCATGCAGCATAAATTCCCGTTTACGGTTCTTTTTATCGAGCTTGCTGCAAATGATACAGACGTAAACGTTCATCCGACAAAAATGGAATTCAAATACAACAATGAAAGAAAGCTCTTTGAGATTGTTTCAAAGGCCGTACGCGAAAGCTTGTTACAAAGAGACCTCATAATTAAGGAAACTCCGAACACAAGCGAGGACAGGCGTAATCATTTGTCTGATAAAGCAAAAGATACTTCAAAGGTGCGTCCGTATGAGCCTTTTGAGACTGCCAGAAAACAGACAGAAACAGATTTTCAAATTAAGGATGAAAATAAGCCTGCAAAACCATATATTGCGCAGACAACTACAAAACAAAACGAAGCATTACAGTCCACTTTACGACAAGTAAATAAAGTTGCACAAAAATACAGCAACAGCTATAAAATATTAGAACAGCTTAAGGCAAATGAAGCCGAAGCAAAGGAAAATGCTGCACTTCAGATTTTAAGAGAAGAAGAAAAAAAATATCAACCGACGGTTGAAGGTGTCAGCACACATGATAAAGAAACTGTAAAAAACACTGTAAAAGAGAACGTAAATGCAGCACAAGAAAATAATCAACCATATAATCCTGCTGTTAATGCCTACATAAATAACGAAAAGGCTACACAGAAGATGAAGGAAGAGCAAAAACGGCAGGAGATTTCAGGCACACAGACCTCATTGTTTGATGATGATTTTCTGTCGGAACAGGCAAGAAAATCTCATCGTGTGATCGGTCAATTATTTGACACATACTGGCTTATTGAGTATGAACGTAATCTTTATATTATGGATCAGCATGCGGCACATGAAAAAGTAAAATATGAGGAACTGATTAAAAATTTAAGTGAAAAAGAAGTGTTTTCCCAGCAACTTATGCCGCCGATGGTTATTACTGTTTCTTATGCCGAGCGGCAGGCGATTTTGGATTACTATGATATGTTTATGAAACTCGGGTATGATATTGAGGAATTTGGCGGAAATGAATTTAAGATTAATGCCGTTCCAAGCAATCTCTATGGGCTGCACGGTCGTGAAATGTTTCTTGAATTTGTCAGCTCTTTAATCCAAAATAACGGATATGTATCGAATGATATATTTGTTCGTAAGCTTTCTACAATGGCGTGCAAATCTGCGGTTAAGGGTAATATGAAGCTTAGCTTTATGGAGGCAGAGGCATTGATTGATTCCTTGCTGAAGTTAGAAAATCCATATACATGTCCGCATGGAAGACCTACGATTATTTCAATTAGTGAAAACGAGCTGGAAAAGAAGTTCAAGCGAATTGTTTAGTAAGGATTATTATATGACAGATAGCAATAAAAAATTAGTTGTATTAACAGGACCGACTGCTGTCGGAAAAACAGCATTATCTATTCAGTTAGCAAAGATAATCAACGGAGAAATTATATCTGCAGATTCGATTGCTGTTTATAAGCATTTTGATATCGGGTCTGCAAAGATAACAAAGAATGAAATGCAGGGTATACAACATCACCTGATTGATGTTATGGAGCCAAAGGAAGATTTTAATGTTGCAAGATTTAAAATGTTGGCTGACGAAGCAATTGCTTCTATATACGAGAGAGGGCATATTCCAATCATTACGGGCGGTACCGGATTTTATATTCAGGCTGTTCTTAATGACATTGATTTTACAAACAATGAGGAAAATGGATACCGTAAAGAATTGGAGATGCTTTGTGAGCAAAAAGGAAATCTCTGTTTATTTGAAATGCTTCAAAAAATTGATCCCGAATCAGCAAGAGCAATCCATCCAAACAATGTGAAACGTGTCATACGTGCACTTGAATTTTATAATCAGACAGGAATGAAAATATCAGAACATAATGCGCGGGAAAAAACAAAGAAATCGGCATATAATTCTGCATATTTTGTGTTGAATTGTGAACGAAATGTATTATATGAGCGTATCGAAAAACGCATTGATGAAATGATAGAGCAAGGACTTGTGGATGAAGTAAGAGCCTTAGTTGATGAATACGGTGTCACGGCGGAAGATGTTTCCATGCAAGGCTTAGGATACAAAGAAATACTAGAGTATTTAAACGGAAGTCTTACTTTGGATGAGGCTGTTTACAAAATCAAAAGAGATACCCGGCATTTTGCAAAACGTCAGCTTACCTGGTTTAAACGTGAGCCGGAGGTTCTCTGGGTTGATAAAGACAAGCTTGCGACACAAAAAAAGCAGCTTGATTATATTTTGTCTGTGTTAAATGAAAGACACATAATTTAGCATCCTATATGCTATACAAAACAGTCACAGAAAAAACATGAAATACTGTTATAATTTATGCCGAACATTTTGGAGGACAATATGCAAAAGAATGATTTGAAACAATACTATATGGAACTTGGAATTGACGAAAAGGTATATGATTATTGTCAATCAGTTGAAGAAACCTTAAAAGATCGTTTTGCAGCAATTGATTCCATAGCAGAACAAAATCAGGTAAAGGTAATTAAGGCAATGCAGGATGCTCATTTTGCTGAAGAACATTTACATGGTACAACAGGCTATGGTTATAATGATGCAGGACGAGAGGCAGTCGAAAAAATCTATGCAAATGTTTTTGGTACAGAGGATGCTTTGGTTCGTCAGCAGATTACATGCGGTACGCATGCATTGTATATTGCATTATCAGCAAATCTTCGTCCGGGAGATGAAATATTATCACCGGTTGGTAAGGTGTATGATACATTAGAAGGTGTTATTGGTGTCCGTGAACAAAAAGGTTCTCTGGCAGAGTTTGGTATTTCTTTTAAGCAGGTTGATTTGCTGTCCGATGGTTCCTTTGATTACGAGAAAATCCGAAATAGCATAAATGAAAAGACAAAACTAATAGAGATTCAACGTTCAAAAGGCTATGATGTACGTCCTACGCTTTCCGTAAAGCAGATTGGAGAACTAATTTCCTTTGTGAAATCTATTAAGCCGGATGTGATTTGTATGGTTGATAATTGTTATGGCGAATTTGTAGAGACTATAGAACCTTCACAAGTTGGAGCAGATATGGTTGTTGGTTCTTTAATCAAAAATCCCGGAGGTGGTCTGGCACCAATCGGAGGATACATTTGCGGAACAAAGGAATGTATTGAAAACTGTGCCTTTCGGCTAACAAGTCCGGGACTTGGTAAAGAGGTTGGTGCATCACTTTCTGTTACACGTGACATTGCACAGGGATTGTTCCTTGCACCTACAGTTTCAGCCGCTGCATTAAAGGGAGCAATATTTGCGGCAAATGTTTATGAGAAATTGGGCTTTAAAACTGTTCCGAACAGTACCGAAAGCCGTCATGATATTATTCAGGCCGTCGAGTTTGGTAAGCCTGAATACATACAGGCATTTTGTGAAGGGATTCAGGCTGCAGCGCCGGTTGACAGCTTTGTGACACCGGTTCCATGGGCTATGCCGGGTTATGACAGCGAGGTAATTATGGCTGCAGGCGCTTTTGTATCCGGTGCTTCGATAGAATTATCGGCAGATGCTCCTATGAAAGAGCCTTATGCTGTATATTTTCAGGGTGGTCTTACTTATCAGCATGCAAAGTTTGGCATTATGATGTCTCTTCAGAAAATAGTAGAAAAAGGCTTGTTATTATGGTAGAATATTAGTCGTTATTTTTAGGGGAGGGATTTTAATGGCAGGAACAGCGAACAAAAGTAAATGGACTTTATTACTTGTTTTATTAAGCGGAATTGTACTCGGTGGTTTTATTGGATATCTTTGTAGGGATATTTCCTGGTTATCCTGGCTTAATTACGGTCAGACTTTCGGACTTTCAGAGCCTGTTGTTTTAGACCTTGGTATTATGCTTATTACTTTCGGACTTGTGATTTCAATCAATATTGCAAGTATTATAGGCGTTGTAATTGGCATTCTTATCTACAAAAAACTTTAATATATGTTCAAACACCCGGAGAGGTGAAAGGAGCATATTTGAAGCATTTAATTTGCAGTTTGGCTGTTACGGAACGGCCCTATGAGAAGGCACTTTTAAACGGAATCGAATCATTAAGTGATTCGGAATTGCTTGCTATTATTTTAAGAACCGGTACAAAAGATGTTAGTGCACTTGATTTAGCAAATCAGGTACTTGATACACATATCACAACAAAAGGACTCCTTGGTTTTGCAAATTTAACGCGAAGACAGCTTTGTTCCATCAAGGGTATCGGTGACACGAAGGCAACACAATTGCTTGCCGTTACAGAGCTTTCAAAACGAATAAGCAACTTATATTTCAGAAACGAAATAATATTTGATAATCCTGCAAAAATTGCAGATTATTACATACAAAAATGCAAATTTTTAAAAACTGAGCATACGTTTTTGATGTTTTTTTCAAATACGCATATGCTAATTGATGACATTCAAATTTCCGAGGGTACGGTCAATGCATCGTTTTTGTCCCCTCGTGAGATTATGATTGAAGCACTAAAAAGAGAAGCAGTACATTTTATTATCGTTCATAATCATCCATCCGGAAATCCGGAACCTAGTGAGGCTGATATTTTAATAACGAAGAAAATACATGCGGCCGGTGAATTAATGGATGTACATTTATCGGATCATATTATTATAGGAAATGGCTGTTATGTAAGTTTGCTGGAAAGAGGGTATATTTAAATGAAATATGATAGACGTAAAGATATTAGTCCTAAATATTTACTGTTAGCGATGACAGTTATTTGTATTGGACTGATTTTAATGTCTTATTTTGCAGGAGATAAGGCTGCCGGTGTAAAACGTTACACAATGAAATTTGTTACGCCTATTCAAAAAGGAATTAATCAATTTGGATTATGGACAGATTCAAAGGTTAAGAATCTGGAAACGATAAATGAACTTCAAAAAGAAAATGAGCGTCTTGAAAAAGAACTTCAGGAGGCCAAGCTTAAAATCAATTCTTACCAGAATCAGCTGACAGAGCTTGCATCTTTGCAACAGCTGTATCAATTGGATACGTTATATCCGGACTATAATAAGACCGCTGCACATGTATTTGCGAAGGATGCCGGTTCGTGGTTCTCCGTTTTTTATATTGATAAAGGAACAAAGGACGGTATATTTGAGGGAGCAAATGTTCTTTGTGGCGAAGGATTAACAGGTATCGTAACAGAATGCTATGATGATTATGCCAAGGTACGTGCAATTATTGATGATACTTCTTATGTAAGCTGTCGAATCTTACCATCAAATGCACTTTGTACCGTTGAAGGGAATTTAAGTCAGTTTGAGGATGGTTATCTGCTTGTCAAAAATATTGATATTGATGCAAGTGTAACCGTGGGCGATCGCGTAGTAACCTCAACAATTTCCGATCGTTATCACCCGGGGCTTGATCTTGGTTTTATTTCGGATATTCGTAACGATTCCAATAATCTTACAATGACAGCGTATATTACGCCGTCTGTTGACTTTACAAACGTTACTGAGGTTTTGATTATATTGAATCCAAAGAAACATATTAACGATTAAGTAGGAGAAACGATATGCGTCGTGTGATTACCATTGCAATCTTAATATTGCTTAATTTTGGTTTGCAATCCACATTGTTTGGATTTGGTGATATTCATAGTATTAAGCCGAATTTGTTGTTAATACTTACCATGTCCTTTGGCGTAATGAGAGGCAGAAGAGAAGGACTTTTGGTTGGCTTTTTCTGCGGACTTTTAGTGGATATTTATTTTGCACCGGTTTTGGGAATCTATGCAATGCTTTATATGTTCATTGGATATTTCAATGGCTATATGCACAAAAACTTTATGATTGAGGATGTTATGCTTCCGCTAATCGTAATTCTGATTGATGACTTCCTCTATAATTTTATGATTTACTTTGTTGTATTTATGCTTCATAATCGCCTTGATTTCAAAGGCTATTTTAAGCGGATTATTTTACCCGAAATGCTTTGCACAGCATTGTTAACGATTATTTTATACAAGCTCTATGTAATCATTAATAATTATCTGAAATACAAAAAAGAAAGTAAGGCAAGAAGATGATTTTCGAAATATTAACTTCAATTAAAGAAATGATTGTCGATTACGTCAAGCACAGACTGTTTCCTGTAACAGTCGTTTTTGTCGTACTTTTTTCGATACTTGTCCGAAGATTATTTATTCTTCAGATTGTGGAAGGTCAAGATCATATGGACAATTTTATTTACAAATCCGAAAAAACACTAACGATTGAAGGTGTTCGAGGAAATATTTATGACCGTAACGGCAAACTCATAGCATATAATAAGCTTTCTTTTTCGTTGGTTTACAGTAATAACCAGAATATTTCAGAAAGAGCAAAAACGCTTGGTATATCTGAAAATGAATTAAAAAATCAGATTCTTCACCAGACATTTACAATCCTTGATAAATACGGGGATACAATGACAACCGACTTTCCGATTATTTTGACAGCATCCGGTGATTACAAGATGACAGTGAAAGATAATATGCGAAAAGATTTCCTCAAAAATGTTTATGCAGTTATGAGTTTTGATGAGCTTCCGGATGAACGAAAAAATGCAACGGCAGCTGAAGTTATGGAATATTTATGCAGCAGCAAAATGTTCAATGTTTCTTCTTCCTATTCAGATGAGGAAAAACTTCGAATTGTTGCATGCAGATATAAGCTTTGGCTGAATCGTTATCAGCAGTATATGCCTGTTACGATTGCTTTGGATATAAGTGATGAATCAAGTGCGGCTATTATGGAAAATTGTGATACGCTGTTAGGTATGGATGTTGATGTACGTTCGCTTCGTATGTATAACGACCCTGAATATTTTGCACATATTATCGGATATATCGGAGCAATTGACAGTGATGAGCTTAGTAAATTTAATGCGTCATTGCCGGATGATGAAAAGTATTCCGGAACAGAGATGGTCGGAAAAACAGGTGTTGAAAAATACTGTGAATCAACGTTAAGAGGCGTAAACGGTTATGAGACCATGTATGTTGACAACCTTGGTAAAGTTATTGAGACAACCGATATCCAGGCTGCACAGGCAGGAAATGATATATATTTAACGATTGACTCTGATTTACAAAAATATTGTTACAATACATTGGAAAAGGAAATTGCTTCCATTATATTGGCGCATCTTGTACCTACAATGTATGCAGAAGAGGGCGAAAATCCGGATATTCCGATAGCAGATGTGTATTTTGGATTGTTCAACAACAATTACCTTTCCATGGAGGCAATGGCGGAGCCTGATGCCTCTGATCTTGAACATAGCATATATGCAGATTATACAGCAAAAAAAGAGGAAACCTTGGAAGAAATACGTAATATTCTGCTGGATAATCCTAAAATATTAAAAGAATTAACACCTGAATATCGTAACTTTATGGAATTCGTATGTGAGACATTGAGTAAGCAGGGTGTATATAACAGTTCTATGATTGACCACAGTAGTCAGACATACATTGATTACACAAATAATATGATTTCGCTTCAGGATTACCTGAAGTATGCAATCAGTGTACAAGCAATCGATATTACTGCAATTGAAGCCGATACAGCATATTATGATAATGACGAAATCTATGAATTAGTATGTGATTATGCATTAAAATATTTGCGCGAGGATGCAGAATTCGACAAACAGATTATTAAAAGCATGATAAAATTAAGCGAAATTTCTGGTTCGAGTGTTATTCAATTATTACAATTACAAGGTGTTCTTGATTACAAAAACGACCTTGATTACGAAGCATATCGAAACGGAGAAATCGATGCCTTTGAATTTTTTCAACGAAAAATCAAAAATCTCGAGCTTACTCCTGCGATGTTAGGATTGGATCCATGTTCCGGTTCTGTTGTTGTTACGGATGTAAACAACGGTGATGTTTTAGCGATGGTATCTTACCCAAGCTATGATATCAATTACCTGACGAACGAAGTAGATAGTGCATATTATGCCAAGCTCCTGGAAGATACGACTACGCCATTGGTAAATCGTGCTGTTCAACAAAAGACAGCACCGGGTTCAACATTCAAACCACTTTCTACGGTTGCCGGTTTGACAGAAGGTATTATGACACCGGAAGATTATTTCTTCTGTAGCGGAACCTTTGATCAAATCACACCGGAGGCACATTGCTGGTTACGCGGTGGTCATGGATCTTTGTCTGCGGAATATGCAATTCAGGATTCGTGTAACATTTATTTCTACAATGTCGGATTTAACTTGGCAACAACGGATATGGGTCGTTATTCTGATTCGTATGGTCTTGAAAGACTTACGAAATATGTTGATATGTTTGGTCTTACAGATGTATCGGGAGTTGAACTTCCGGAATCAGCTCCGAATGTTTCAAACCGCGATGCTGTTCGAAGCTGTATCGGGCAGGGTACAAATGCATACACACCGGCGCAAATTTCAAGGTATGTTACAACGGTTGCAAACAGTGGTATATGTTATAATTTAACATTAATTGACAAAGTATGTGATTCCGATGGTAATCTGATTGAGGATAATCAGGCCGAAGTTCGAAACACATTGGCAGATATCAGTGAATCAACATGGACAACCGTTCATAACGGTATGCGCCGAGTTGTACAATATCACACTCCAAATGATGAACTTGTAAAACAGGTTGATGTTGCTGTTGCCGGTAAAACAGGTACAGCGCAGGAGAGTGAGGTTCGTTCCAATCATGCTTTGTATATTTCATATGCACCATTTGAAGCACCGGAAGTATCCGTTACCTGTGTAATTCCAAACGGATATTCATCCGGTAATGCACGAGAGTTAGCAGGTTTCATTTACGCCTATATGTATGACCCGGATAAGCTTTCAACATACGAAATGACCGGTAATACCGTAGTGTTAGATTAATAGTATAAAGAGGTGAATGAATATCAGTTCCATTGTATTAAAAGGAAATGATAAAGGAATTCGCTTGATTATTGCAAATGATGCTTCCATGAAGAACATATTATCGGATTTAGAGAATATGTTTTCTAGGACAAGCTACTGTAATCAAACGAACAACGAAATCAAAATTTCCTTTGAAGGAAAAGTATTAACAATGGATGAAAGAAATCTGATTCTTAAAACACTTCAATCAAAAGGAATCAAAATACAAACAAATAGAAAAACTCACGAGCATTTATGTGATTCAATACAAACCATACCGGATAAAAATGGCAATTTTTATGTAGGAAATCTTAAAAATGGTCAAATACTGGAAACAAAGGATAGCATTATCATTGTTGGAAACATCGAACAAGGAGCTGCCGTGTATTCGGAAGGAAACATTATTGTGACCGGCTATTTAAACGGATACGCGCAGGCAGGCTCAAAAGGCAGAAAAGACGCCTTTGTTTATAGTTATATGTCTGGGAGGAATATGTAAATGAGTGAAGTGCTTGTTGTTACATCAGGAAAAGGCGGAGTTGGAAAAACTACAACAACTGCAAATGTCGGCTATGGACTTGCCATGCTGGGCTTTTCAGTATTATTAATCGATACGGATATTGGATTGCGAAATTTAGATGTTGTTATGGGACTTGAAAATCGGATTGTTTATAATTTGGTTGATGTAATTGATGGAACGTGTAGAGCCAAACAGGCAATCATAAAAGATAAAAGCTTTTCCCATTTATATTTGTTGCCGGCTGCACAGACAAAGGATAAAACGTCAGTTTCGCCTGAACAGATGAAAAAATTGATTGAACAGCTTAAACCGGATTATGATTACATAATTATTGATTGTCCTGCCGGAATTGAGCATGGCTTCAAAAATGCAATTGCAGCTGCAGAGCGTGCGATTGTAGTGACCACACCGGAAGTATCAGCAATCCGTGACGCAGACCGTATAATCGGTATATTGGATGCCAATGAAATGCCAAGAATCGATCTTGTCATAAACAAAATCAGACAGGATATGATTCGTCGAGGAAATATGATGTCTGTCGATGATGTTGTAGACATTTTATCCATCAATCTGATAGGTACAATTATGGACGATGAAGAAATCGTTATTTGCACAAATAAAGGCGAGAAAGTAGCATCAAATCACACAAAATGTGGGAAAGCATATATTGATATAGCAAAAAGAATAAGTGGCATGGCGATTGCTGAGGATACCACCAAATTTACATTTAGATGGCGAAAGAAGAGAAAACATGTTCAAAAAATTCAGTCTCAAGGATTATAATTTCAAATTGTTGATACTTGTTATCATAGCAGTCATTTTTGGAACCGTTCTTATTAACAGCGCAGATTCATCCTTCACAATGCGACAGATTATCGGAGGAACATTTGCGATATTTGTTATGGTATTCGTATCGTTTATTAATTATGACTTTATTTGTAAGTTTTATACTATGGTATATGCCGGAGTTCTTGCCATTCTTGCTTTAGTGTTGTTATTTGGTGTTGAGGTTAACAGTGCAAAACGATGGATTAATGTCGGTGGTGAAAACGGCGTACAATTTCAGCCATCGGAGTTTGCAAAGCTTGGAATGATTGTTTTTACCGGTGTACTGCTTGCGAAATTCAAAGATGATGATAAGCTGAACTCGTTTCGAAGTTTATCCATGTTTGCAATAACATCCGGTATTTGTTTGTTATTTATCGTATTGGAACCTGATCTTTCTACAACTGTATGTTTAACCCTCGTTCTTGTAACAATGCTTTATGTGGCAGGTCTAAGCTACAAAATTCTAGGTCTGGCTGTACTTATTTTTGTTCCGATCGCCGGAAGCTTCCTATGGTACATTCAACGTCCGGACCAGTTTTTACTAAAAGATTATCAGGTTGCACGTATTTTGCAGTTTATTTATCCTGCGCAGTATGGTGTCGATTATTCACAGCAGAATAATTCAATTATGGCTATTGGATCCGGTCAGCTGACAGGAAAAGGACTTAATACATCAACAATTGCTACTGTAAAGGATGCAAACTTTATATCAGAGCAGCAGACAGACTTTATTTTTTCGGTAATCGGGGAAGAATTAGGCTTCATTGGGAGTGTTATTCTAATTGCAATTTTGTTCCTTATTGTGTTACAATGTATTAAGGTAGCGCGTACAGCAAAAGACACAAAAGGTATGCTGATTGCGACGGGTGTGGCATGTGTTATTGGATACCAATCGTTCATCAATATTGGTGTAGCGACTGGAGTTTTGCCGAATACAGGTATTCCGCTTCCATTTATCAGTTATGGATTAAGTTCGCTGGTTAGTATTTTAGCAGGTATAGGTATCGTGCTGAATATTAGTGCGCAAAAACGAAAATACTAAGGAGGTTGCACATGAACATAGGATTAATAGCACATGATACAAAGAAGAAATTGATGCAAAATTTCTGTATTGCATATCGTGGCATTATGTCTCATCATGAGCTATATGCTACGGGAACAACCGGACGAATGATAGAAGATGTTACAAATCTTACCGTTCACAAGTTCCTATCCGGTCATACGGGAGGAGAGCAGCAGCTTGGTTCCATGATTGAAAGCAATGACCTTGATATGATGATTTTTCTTCGCGATCCTCAAACAAAAAAAGCACACGAGATGGATATAAACAATATTTTTACTCTTTGTGATGTTCATAACATTCCGCTTGCAACGAATCTTGCCACAGCGGAGCTTATGATAAAAGCTCTTGATCGAGGCGACCTTGAATGGAGAGAATTGTTTAAACACTAATCAGATAACAGGTGGTTTTATGATAAAACAGATTATCAAATATCTTTGCGTTATTACATGCCTTAGTTTTTTATTTTATGGCATTTCATATTACAGATGTAAATTTGACAATGATTACAGCAGTCGTACAACGAAGTCATTTTCGATTTCACCACAACTTGCGGAAAAAGCATCCATCACAGATGCCGGTTCTCCGACTTTGGTAAGTGAAAACAAAGAAGATGACTTATTTGATGGCTGTTATTATACATTATTTCTGAATGATACTACAAAAGAATACTATTGTGCCAAAAATGTTCATCAGCGAATGTATCCTGCAAGTACAACAAAGCTTATGACTGCAATTGTTGTATGTGATAAAGTCAATGCCGGTGAAGTCGATTTGGATGATATAGTAGAAGTTTCTCAAAAATATGATCTTACAGAGCATGATCTTGCTCCTTGTTCATACCATGTTGGTTCCAAAATTACTATAAAAGATTTGTTATATGATTTATTGATGGAGTCAAACAATTATTGTGCTTTGATTCTTGCTGATTATATTTGCGGAGGAACTGCCGAATTTGTTGAGCTTATGAACAAAAAAGCTATAGAAATCGGTGCTACAAATACGCATTTTCAAAATCCGCATGGATTAGATGATCCAAATCATTATTCGACAGCCTATGATTTATATTTAATTACAAGAGAAGCCTATAATTACGATATTATTCATACGATTGATACTTGTACAGAGTATTCTTTCTCGTATACAAGTCCGGATGGATGGCCGGTTGATGTTATACTTCATCCTACAAATCTCTTCTTAAACGGCAATGCAGAATTGCCATCGAATTATAAGGTGGAGATTTGGAAGACCGGAACGACCTATAAGTCAGGCTATTGTCTTGCTATGTATTTGTCCAAAAATGACCAGTTATATTTTGTATTTGCGGCTTATAATGATTCTAAATCAGCGTTATATGAAGCCCTTGTTAAAATGCTTTGCATGGCTCAATGATGAGAATTCTATTTAGGAGATATTCATGTCAAAAAAACGAAAAACACACAAATTTAATAATGATATCAAAATAAATGTTGCAACAATTATTATTGCAACGATTTTGATTTATGTATGTATTCGTATTTTTATGATGGTTACAAAAAAGCCTATTACAACCTATAAGGTTAACAAGAGTAATGTTAATAATAACATGGAGCTGACAGGCTTTGCCGTTCGCGATGAAATCATTTTAAAATCAATAAAATCAGGTTACATTTGCTATTATGTACGTGACGGAGAGAAGATTAAGAAAAATACTGTAATATGTACTGTGGATGAAACAGGCAAGATGTATGAACAGATAAACAATACCGAAGCCTATGAGGATCTTCTCACAAAGGATGATTATGATGAAATTCGTTCTATGATCTCACTTTATAAAGTCGGTTATAATGATACAACCTTTTATCGTTCCTATAACTTTGAAAGCAATCTAAACAGCAAGGTTTTGGAATTAACAAACGAAATGCTTATGCAGCAGATAGAGACAAATCAGCCAAATCTTTCCATTTCATCCGTTGCCAGTCCTTATAGCGGAATTGTAACTTATTACACAGACGGGTATGAAGATTATACAGTGGCAGATGTTACAAGAGAATCTTTTGATCGTACAAATTATGCAAAGGAAACATTAAAAACCGGTGAAAAAGTGGAATCGGCGGCACCAATCGCAAAGATTATCGCTGATGAAAACTGGAATATTGTTGCTCCGATAACGGATGCACAGGCTGAAGCTTTGTCAACAAAACATATGGTTGCTTTTTCAATCAATAATTCAAGCTATAAGATTACAGCGCCTTTTGAAATACTAACAAAGGAAGATGGCAAATATATTAATATTTCGCTTGAGAGCTTTGTATATAACTTTATGGGTGAAAGATATTTGTCCATTGTAATATTTATGGAAGAAAACAGCGGACTAAAAGTTCCTGAAACAGCGATAACAAAAAAAGAGGTTTATAAGATTCCGGTTGATTTCTTTTCAGCCGGCGGAAATCAGACCCAAACAAATCGATTGAATATTCAGACAAAAGATAGTGACGGAAATCAGACAATTAAGCAGGTCACTCCAATAATCTACAAAACAGAAGACGAGTATTGTTATGTAGATCCGCTTGTTTTTTCTGAAGGCGATGTATTACTAAATATTTCCAATAATCATACGCTTGGAGTATCAATGCTTGATAAAGATGAGATTTCCGGCGTTTACATAGCGAATAGAGGTATTGCGGAATTTCGCATGGTTGTAATCATAAAAACAATTGATGATTTTGTGTTAATTAAAGCTGACGCAGGTATAAAGGTATACGACAATATTATTCTTGATGCAACAAAAGTAAAAGAAAACCAAATTATTTATTAGATTTGGAGGGAAATGTATGTTAGAACAAAATTTAAGAAATGTACAGGCAAAAATTGCTGCGGCATGTGAGCGTGCAAATCGTAATCCGGAAGATGTTTTACTTGTAGCTGTAAGTAAGACAAAACCATTATCCGATGTTGAAGAACTAATCAAATGTAATCAACAGGATTTCGGTGAAAATAAGGTTCAGGAACTTGTTGATAAATATGAAAATGTTTCTACTTCCGTTAATTGGCATTTAATCGGTCATTTGCAGACAAATAAAGTAAAATATATTGTCGATAAGGCTTGTTTGATTCATTCCGTTGATTCAGTACATCTTGCAAAAGAGATTGAGAAAGAAGCTGCTAAAAAGGGTGTTATTGCCAAAATCCTCATTCAGGTAAATATTGCAAAGGAAGATACTAAATTTGGAATTTCAGAAGAAGATATTTACGATTTAATCGATGAAATTAAGAATTTTGAACATATTCAGATTGAAGGACTTATGACAATTGCTCCTTTTGTGGAAAATCCCGAAAAAAACAGGGTACATTTTAGAAATTTGCACCAATTGTCACTTGACATAAAATCAAAAAACATTGATAATGTTAATATGAATGTTCTCTCGATGGGAATGACAAATGATTATGAGGTTGCCATTGAAGAAGGCGCTACGATTGTACGCGTTGGAACCGGTATATTCGGAGCTCGTAATTATAATCTATAACAAGGAGATTACTTATGGCAAAGCAAACAGGAAAGAAAAGCTTTTTGGATTTTTTTAAGATGAAAGACTTAGACGATGATGATGAGTTCGATGATGACTTGTTTGACGATGACGATGATGATGACGACGATGATGATTATGTTTCACGCAGAAGCAGAAGCCGTCAGAGTCAGAGACCTGAAATGTCTGCAAGCAGCTATTCGCAGCCTAGACAAGCACAAAGTTCTTACAGCAGTGCAACCAGGCAACCATCATCACAAGGTGGCAGAGTTGTAGATTTCAACAGCAGACCACAACGTTCAGAGAATTATAGAGGTAAGAGTGAAGTGTATGTAATCAGACCACAGGAAATCAGCGAAGCACAAACCGTTGCTGATTGCTTAAAACAAGGAAAGACAATTGTGGTAAATATGGAAGGTGTTGAACTTGCACCTGCCCAGAGAATTATCGATTTTATCGGTGGAGCTTGTTACGCGATTGATGGTACTTTGCAGGCCATTTCTGCTAATATTTTTATTGCTGCTCCTAACACAATTGAGGTGTCAGGGGACTTACGTGAAGAGATATTGAATGAATCAACAGTTTCTCCTCAACTCGGCAGATTCTAATAGCATTCAACACAAGGGGGATATGGGGTATGCTTACGCCAATTGACATTCAACAGAAAAAATTCCGAAGAGGAATCGGATATGACAAAAAGGATGTAAATGGATTTTTTAAATCTGTTTCAGACAATTATGAGCAATTATATCGCTCAAATGCAGAGCTCATGGAAAAGGTAGCTGTTCTTGCTGATGAATTACAGTTATACAAATCCAAGAAGTCAGCTCTTGAGAAATCTATCATGATTGCTGAAAAGGACTTAGAGGATTCTAAGACGAAAGCGAGTAAAGAAGCAAAAACAATTGAGAAAGATGCAAAGAACAAAGCAAAGTCTATTTTGTCAGATGCTGAGCTTCGCTTAGAGGAAATCCAACAGGAAGTTGCTATGTTGCGTACGCAGTATGCTGCATACAAATCAAATTTCTCTACATTGATGAAACGACAGTTTCTTATGCTTCAGGAGAATGATTTTGATGTCGATGCATATATCGATGAGAAGGCATTGCCTCTTTTAGGTTGTGCACCTGCAAATTCTTCCGGCTCAGCGAATGATGCAAGCTTTGGTTCATTTGAAGGAGACCCACAGATGCGTGATGAATCACCACTTTCCGGACATGCTGCAATGGGTGAATTTGGTAGTGTGGATGATAAACTTAGTACCAGTGCTGTTTATACATCCGGACTTGGTGCTAATGAAAACTTCGTAGATCCATTTAATCCAAAGGAGCAAAACGGTCGTTACAATCCATTTGACGGACGTACCGCTGATCCGAAGAGCATTGATACAAGTTCTCTTAAAGTTAACAATGGTAAAAATAATGGTTATAGAAGACCTACACCGAATAATTAAGCATAAGGAGATAATATATTATGAAGGACTTAGTTGTACATCGTGATAACAAGCCGATTTATAATATCGTATACTCTGATTCTTTTGACGAATTACCGGATTTATTAATTGATCTTGGATATAGTAATCGTAAAATATGCATAGTAACAGAAACAAATGTAGCATCCTTGTATTTGGATGCTATATTATTATCTGTCAAAGACAAATTTGCATCTGTTACAGCATTTACGTTTCCGGAAGGTGAAGCAAGTAAGAATTTAGATGTTGTACGTGATTTATATGAGAAGCTTATACAAGAAAAATTTGATCGAAAAGACGTATTAGTAGCTCTTGGGGGCGGTGTTGTTGGTGATTTGACCGGCTTTACCGCTGCTACGTATTTGCGAGGAATCGATTTCGTACAAGTACCTACAAGTCTGCTTTCCCAGGTAGATTCAAGCATTGGCGGAAAAACAGGCGTAGATTTCGACTCATACAAGAATATGGTTGGTGCTTTTCATATGCCAAAGCTTGTATATATTAATCTATCAGCCATATTGACATTAGCGGATCGTCAATTTGTGTCTGGCATGGGTGAGATTGTAAAGCACGGACTAATTAAGAATTCAGACTATTTCAAATGGCTTTCTGACAATGAAAAAGCGATTAACAGCCGGCAAATTGATGTTCTTTACGAAATGGTCCGTACAAGTAATATCATTAAGAAAAACGTTGTTGAAAATGATCCGACGGAGCAGGGTGAGAGAGCGTTACTAAATTTTGGACATACACTTGGACATGCTATTGAAAAATATATGGATTTTCAATTCATGCATGGCGAATGCATATTGGTTGGATGTGTTCTTGCAACGATAATTTCTTATAACAAAGGAAAAATATCAATTCAGGAAAAAAATGTTATTATTGACGGTATCCGAAAATATGGACATTTTACCTTACCGGAATCTATGGATATTGATAAGGTAATTGCATATACACACAACGATAAAAAAGCTGTCGGCAATACAATTAAATTTATTTTATTAAAAAAGATTGGAGAAGCATATATAGACATGAATGTTTCCGATGACGATATGAGACAGGCTATGTACGAATATTTTGCAAACTATAATGAGTAATACAGAACAAAAAAAAATCAAGATTTATTTTATTCCGATTCTAATCATTGCACTTTTAACTACACTGGATCAGCTTACCAAAACAATAATCGTTGGTAAGTTGGCTGTACAGGAATCCATAGACGTAATAAAAGGAGTATTTACAATTACATATGTTCAAAATCGTGGAATTGCCTGGGGCATGCTCGAAGGTAAAATAATCCTGTTTTTGATTATGACTTTTTTGATTGTCGGATTATGCTTTTATGTCTATCAAAACATTTTAAATTATCCAAAATTCAGATTGTTTCGTATTTGTTTAATCGTTCTGATCTCAGGTGCAATTGGCAATATGATTGATCGTGTTAAATTAGGTTATGTTATTGATTTTTTTAGTTTTGATTTAATCGATTTTCCGGTCTTTAACGTGGCAGATATTTATATTGTATGCAGTATGTTTGTTATCTTTTTTCTTATTTTATTTAAGTTTAAAGATGATGATTTAACAAAACTCTTCAAAAAAATTCCTGATGATTCTGAAGATAAATAGTACAAAAAACAGCTATTCGCTTGTTTTTTCTCGTAAAGTAACTTTGTTTCGGGCAGAGCGTTTTCGTTCATTATCAATATCTGCATAATGTTTTCTTGTTGTATTTACATCTGAATGTCCCAAAACGTCTGCAACAAGGTAAATATCACCGGTTTCCTGATACAATGCAGTACCATATGTACTACGAAGCTTATGAGGGGTAATATGCTTTAACGGAACGGAGCAACCGGCATATTTTTTTACTAAATTCTCGGCGGTACGAACACTCATACGTTTTTTTTGTGAACTAAGGAATAAGGCATCCTCATGACCGGGAGCAGCCTCGATTTTGATACGATCCTCAAGATATGCGGATAAGGCTTCACTAGCTTCATCGCTAAAATATACAATTGCCTCTTTACCGCCTTTTCTTGTTATTTTTATACACATATTATCAAAATCAACATGTTTAATATTAAGACCTATACATTCAGAAACACGAATTCCCGTGGAAAGCATAAGGCAAAAAAGCGCCAAATCGCGCGTTTTCGTCTTTTCGTGATATACTAACTGCTTATTTGTTAAATGATTGCCATATTCGACAGTATCAAGAAAATTAGCGACCTCAGCTGCATCCATACGGACGATTGTTTTTTCTTTCAGCTTAGGCATATCAACCTTACTAACCGGATTTTGGCTAACAAGGTCATTCTTGTAGTAATAAGCATAAAAAGCACTAAGAGCACAAATTTTACGCTTGATAGAAGCCTTGCCATTTGTGTATACACGGCCGTTTTTACGATATTTTTGCAAATAATCCATATAATCCTCAATAAAGTCAGCAGAAAGGCTTGAGAGAATTTCTAAAGTGACATCCTTAGGGGAATTTAAATCGGCTTCATCATAAACATCAACAATGTATTCAAAAAAAGTTTTAATATCAATTGCATAACCAAGTCGTGTACGCGAAGCCTTTGTCTGTTGTAAGGAACGAAAATATTTTCTAACGTACGATGGTAACTGATCACAAATTTCACGTATTTGATCAATGTGTTTTAATTCAAGTTCTTGATGATATGTTAATTCCTGCATGTCAAAAACCTCCTATTTTCGTTGTATTTTTTCGTAAAACTATGGTTTAGCGAATAGTTGAATCTCTGTACTTATACTATCACTTTTACATATGTTTGTCAATTATCATGTGCCTGATGAACCGGAAAACAAAAAAACAAGGAACGTTTTTATTCCTTGTTTTTATTTTTTGCGAAGACGATCCAGAATTTTTGTAAAAGAATCCGGAAGCTTTGCATGAAATTCCAAATATTCATTTGTTATTGGATGAACAAATCCTAAAGTTCCTGCATGCAATACCTGACCATCATTTACTTTAATTGTTGGCGATTTTGGACCATATACGTCATCACCAAGTAAAGGATGCATAATACTTGCCATATGGACTCGAATCTGATGTGTTCGACCTGTTTCCAGTCTGCATTCAATTAAAGACATATTCTGTTCTAAATTTTCAATCACCTTATAATGCGTTATGGCATGTCGTCCATTCGGATCAATTGCCATCATTTTACGGTCTGTTTTGTTACGGCCGATCGGCTTATCAATTGTTCCTTCCGGTTCCTTGAACTGATTATAGCAAATTGCTGTATATACACGTGTTATATCATGAATTTTGAATTTATCTGACATAATACGATGCGAAATATCATTTTTGCATACAACTAAAAGTCCGGTTGTATTTGCATCAATTCTATGGACAATTCCGGGCCTTAAAACGCCATTTATCGACGATAATGAGTCTTTACAATGATACATTAGCGCATTTACAAGTGTACCGGAATAATGTCCCGGCGCAGGATGAACAACCATTCCCTTTGGTTTGTTGATAACAATAATGTCATTATCCTCATAAATGATATCAAGCGCAATATTTTCTGCTGTTATCTCGATTTCTTCGGGCTTTGGCACACGAACTGTGATACAATCTCCTGTTTTTAGCTTATAGCTTGCTTTTATTGGCTTATTTGCCACCTCAACTTCACCATTTGCGATTAGTTTTTGAATAAAACCACGTGAGAAATCAGGTAAAGCTTCAGATAAAACACGGTCGATGCGACTGCCGATATAGGATTTGTTATCCTCTGTAATTAATATTGAAATCGGTTCATCAAAGGAATCCATAAATTGCTCCTATTTGTTGATTTTTTCTATGTATGAAACAATATAATCTACTGTATCATCAATTGATAACAGACTACTGTTTACAAATAAGTCATAGCTTTCAAGTGCGCCCCATTTTTGAGAGGTATAATAATTATAGTATGATGCTCTTCCCTTATCTTCCTTGGAAATTAATATTTTTGCTTTATCTTCATTAATATTAAAACGGTTCGCAATCGTTTTGATACGTTCATCCATTGGCGCAAAAATAAAAGTACGGAACAGTTTTTCATTGTGACGAAGCGCGTAATCGGCACAACGACCAACGATTACACAAGGACCTTCATTTGCAATACTTTTTATCGTATCATAAGTTGCCTGAAAAGCCTGCTGGCTAAGATTCATTTGATATCCGCTGTTTGAATAGCCATAATTATACGGATCCATAACAAGATTGTACAAGAAACTCTTATTCGGCTTCTCATCAAGATTTTTGAGTAAATTCTCACTTAATCCACTTGCTTTGGCTGCTTTCGTAAGCAATTCCTTATCATAAAACGGTATGTCAAAGCGTGCGGCTATTCGTTTACCAATCTCTCGTCCATTGCTTCCAAACTGTCTGCCTACTGTGATGATTCTCTTTTTCATAGAAACCCCTCCCTGCTTAATAATTTTCGTATTTCTTTGCAAGTTCCTCGAATTTACTGATATTTGTGTTGATGCGATTTGACGCCTGTTGGTATGTATGATTCACACGCAATTGCATTAAAATTTCGTTGTAGTCATTTGTAGCTAATATTGATTCCATCTTAATATAGGTTTCATCCGGGTGGAACTTTGTACGGATGGAACGAAGACCGTCTTTATACCCAAGCATTTCGCGATATTCAATTGCATAATCCGTAAAGTTAATTGTACCAAGAATTGAACTTCCGATATCCTGACTTGGATTAATTAAAATAAAATCAGCATCCGGCCATTTTGAAAAATCATATGTCCCATGGGATAAACCAATTACAATAAATTGACGAATTCCTGCGTCATATAGCGGTTGAATTGGTGTATTATCGCAAATTCCACCGTCTCGATAGTAATTTCCGTCTATTTCTACGGCTTCATAGATGATTGGTAATGCCGTTGATGCCAGTAAAATCTTCTTAATCGTTTCTTCATCATAATCTTGTAGCCGACGGTATTCAACCTCCATCGCCTCCTGTCCGGGAACGATTTTTGCTATGGAATTATAGATAGTATATTTTCCGGATTTTATCTTTTCAAAGTCTATATATTTTGATATCATGGAAAGCATTTCATCTCTTGAAAAATAATATCTGTTTTGAGAAAGCATTTCGAGGTTGACATCAAATATAGTTTCCATCTCAATTTCTTCCCAAGCCTTATACATAAGCTCTATGTCTTCCATGGCATATAACAAGGCATTTACAGCGCCTATTGACGCTCCGGATATCGCTGTAACGTCATCTAACACCCCATTTTCCGCTAATGCTTTTAATACACCTACCTGATAGGCACCTTTGCCTCCTCCGCCTGATAATACAAGTCCAATCCCCTTTAATTCAACCATAAAACTCTCCTTTCGATTAACGTGGTGCCATTAATTTCTTAATGCCCGCTTTTAATCCATCAATCGTAAGTGGATACATATCATAAATCTCAGCAAGTGTACTCTCCGCTTCCATCCAGGATAAACTATTTAAGCTTCCATGATATCGAGGATTAAGCCAAATAGCGCGTTTGTAACGGCTTCGAAACAGCTTATTCCATTCATAGCCACTCATACCATCATTTGGACCACGATAATTTCCATTAACGTCAAATAATTCCTCCGGTGCCATTTGAGCATCGCCAACGATAATAACCTTGTAATCCTTGTCGGTATGTCGAAACAGATAATCTAAGTCAACCCAGTTTCCAATATCGCATTCAGCATCCTTATAGACTTTGCTGTAAATACAGTTATGGAAATAATATGTTTTTACATCCTTAAAATGGTTTGCTTTGTGTACTGCCTGGAATAAGTCATTACACATCTCGGCAAATGGCATCATTGTACCACCGCAATCAAATAACAATAATAATTTTACGGAATTTTTGCGTGGTTTATCAAATTCAAGCTTAAGATATCCGCCATTATTACATGTAGAATCAATTGTCTGATCCAAATCAAGCTCTGTCTTTGCTATATCAAGCTTTGATGAGTATTCACGAAGACGTCTGAATGCCACCTGAAATTGTCTGATATCAAGTGTTTTGTCATGACGGAAATCCCGGTATTTTCGTTCCCCAATCACCTGAAAGGCAGATTGCATTCCGGATTGTCCGCCAACGCGAAGACCACCCGGATTTCGACCGCTATGACCAAATGCTGAACCGCCACTTGTTCCAATCCAATAATTACCACCGTTATGCTCCGTATTCTGCTCCGTGACACGTTCACGAAACATACGCTTTGTCTCTGCCATATCACGTTTTACATCAAATTGATAGAGTTCTTTGTTGAGCCCGGAGGTGTCCATTTCGCCTTTTTCAAGAAATTTCATAATTATTTCCGGAACTTCATTGTCTTTTGATTGAATTTCCTGAAAATATTGTAAAAAAGCAGCATCATATTTATCGTAATCGGATTCTGTTTTTACTAAAATCATACGACCGAGATAATATAGCTCATTGAGTGATGAATGGGCTAAATCATGTTCTAAGGCGTCCAAAAATGTAATCCATTCAGTTGTAGATACGTTGAGTCCTTTATCGCGACATACATACAAAAATTCTGTAAACAATTAATAAATACTCCTCTTTCTCACTGTCTCAAGGTCTTCATCTTTTTTGATTAACACACCAAGATATGGCAGTTTATCCTTGATTGTATCCGGATTGATTCCGCCAATATAAAGTGCATGCAACCAGTCGATAAGTTCCGATGTACTAGGTTTTTTCCGTACTTCCTTTAAATCACGAATCCAATAAAAGGTGTCCATCGCCTTTGCAAGTAAAGTCTCATCGAGATTTTCAAAATGAACTTTGATAATCTCCTCCATCTCCTGTTTTTCAGGAAACTGAATATAGTGGAAAATACAACGTCGAAGGAACGCATCCGGAAGTTCTTTCTCCGCATTCGAAGTAATGATTACGATTGGACGTGTCTTAGCTTTTATTGTTTCCTTTGTCTCATGAATATAAAACTCCATACGGTCAAGCTCCCAGAGCAAATCATTCGGAAACTCGAGATCAGCCTTGTCAATTTCGTCAATCAGCAAAATTACCTGTTTTTCACTTTTGAAAGCTTCACCAAGCTTACCAAGCTTAATATAACGACTGATATCATCAACACCTTCTGCACCAAACTGACTATCATAAAGACGTTGAATTGTATCATAAACATAAAGACCATCCTGTGCCTTCGTTGTAGATTTAATATTCCAAATATATAGATCCATATCAAAAGCATCACTGATTGCCTGTGCAAGCATTGTTTTGCCTGTACCCGGCTCCCCCTTGATTAACAAAGGCTTTTCTAATGCTCTTGCAACATCGACCGCAGCCATAAGCTCAGGGGAAGCTACATATTGTTTCGAACCAACAAATTTTGTCTCTTGCATATTATTCTCCTTATCTTGTCTGGCCTTGGCCATAAATAATGTATTTTGTAGATGTAAGCGCTAACAGACCCATAGGTCCTCTTGCGTGTAATTTTTGTGTGCTAATTCCGATTTCAGCACCGAATCCAAATTCAAATCCATCTGTAAATCTGGTGGAAGCATTTACGTATACACAGGCAGAATCAACTTCATTTAAAAATCTCTGTGCATCTGCATAACTATCTGTAATGATTGATTCCGAATGACCTGTGCTGTATTTATTAATATGCTCGATTGCTTCATCGATAGAATCAACGATCTTTGCAGAAATAATTTTTGCAAGGTATTCGGTTCCGTAATCTTCTTCGGTAGCTGCATTTATATAAGAAGATAATGCCTGTGCCTGCTCATCGCCGCGAATTTCGCAATCGTTCTCATGTAACATTTTGGCAATCAATGGTACTGCCCTGTCAGCAATATCTTTATGAATGACCAATGATTCACATGCATTACATACGCCAAGCCGTTGAAATTTTGCATTTTCAATGATTGGAAGTGCCATATCAAGATTTGCATCCTTGTTGATAAAAATATGGCAGTTACCTGTACCGGTCTCAATAACAGGAATTGTTGCATTTTCTACAACAGTACGAATTAAGCCTGCTCCGCCACGTGGAATTAACAAATCAACGTATTTATTAAGCTTCATGAATTGTCTTGCAATCTCACGATCGGTATTTTCAATTAAGGAAATCGCATCCGGTGTTACATTTACGGATGCAAGGGCTTGTTTTATTACTTTTACAAGTGCAATGTTGGAATGAATGCAATCGCTTCCGCCACGTAAAATTACAGCATTGCTTGTTTTAAAGCAGAGTGAAAATCCGTCAACAGTTACGTTTGGTCTTGATTCATAAATAAAACCAATTACGCCCATAGGTACACGTTTTTGACCAATAATAAGTCCGTTCGGACGTTGCTTCATCGATAATACCTCGCCGATAGGGTCATCGAGTGAAACAATCTGTCGAATTCCCTCTGCCATGTCGTCAAAACGCTCCTTTGTAAGACGTAAACGATCTAACAGACCTTCTGACATGTTGTTTGCAATAGCATTTTTCATATCAATATCATTTGCCTGTATAATTGAATCTGCGTTAGCGACAAGTGCGTCAGCAACTGCAAGTAAGGCATTATTTTTCTCTGTCTGTGTAAGTTTTGCAAGTGATGAAGCAGCTTTTTTTGCTGCCATGCCAAGTTGATTTAGCATATTTTTGTCCCCTTTTTATGATATATAAAATATTCGTTGTTCCGTCAATATAACATTCGGTCTTCTGTCATGTTGTTCATATGGAATCTTTTCTAAAACCTGATAATCATAACAAACCGCTAGATATTGACAATTCGGATATGCTTCCATATAGCGGTCATAATACCCGCCACCATATCCGATTCTGTCACCGTTTATCGAAAAAACCGCCCCCGGTACAATAATAAGAGTATTGGGGTTCGGATGTAATTTCGTAAGATTATCCGGTTCTAAAATATGATATGCACCTTCAATGAGTGCAGTGTTTCTGTCAAAAAGAAAGAAATCCATTTTGTCAGAAAAAATACGCGGTAACCATACAGTTTTATTGTTATTGTGAAGTATTGAAATAAGTTCTGACAGATTTACTTCATTTTGAATCGGCATATATAAGCATACGTCTGTTATATCTTCCAAAAAATGATAATCAATAATTCTTTGACAAATCATTTTTGATAAACTGTCTACTTCACCTTGTGTCATACTTTTTCGTCGGGTTAAGATTGATTTGCGCATCTTTTTTTTCATATTTTATGCTTTGCCTTCTTCAACGGAATGTCCTTGACGTGTGTGATTGTTCCGTCCTTTTCCTGGATATCAACATTTTCCAAAGCTCCGCGTAAATTGCGTTTAAAATCGTCAATATACTGACGACGAAGCCTTGCCTGCTCTTCTTTTTCTTCCGGTGTAAGACCGGTTTCTGATTTGCTTTTTTTGTATAATTCATTGATTCTTGCAATTTGTTCGTTTGTCATAATTTTTATAAATATCCTTTATGTATGATAAATTCAACTGTATCAAAGTCATCTGATTCATGTGCAAGGAACAAAGTTCCGACATCCTCACCATCAATTAAAGAATAAATTTGATTTAAATCAGCGGCATCTAAAATAGCCATATCAGCGCCGGAATCTGTCGCAATGCGTGCAGCAGCCACCTTTGTTGACATACCTCCGGTTCCATAATTTGAACCGGCACCCTTCGCCATTTTCCTTAAATCATCATTAATTTCTTTGACAACAGACAAGCGAACCGCTTCGGGATTTTTGTGTGGGTCATCTGTATATAAACCATCAATATCAGTCAATAAAATTAACAAATCCGCCTTCACTAAATGTGCTACAATCGCTGATAATGTGTCATTATCACCGAATTCGATTTCTTCGGTAGCAACCGTATCGTTCTCATTTACAACCGGAATTACATCCTGTTGTAAAAGCTCGTTTAATGTGTTTTCTGCATTGTGTCTTCGTTCGGAATCCGTAATTGCATCAAAGGTTAAAAGAACCTGTGCCGCAAGATGATTGTATTCCATAAAAAGCTTTTGATACATCATCATAAGCTGACCTTGTCCGATGGCTGCACAAGCCTGTTTTAATGAAACGGTCTTGGGTTTATTTTTAAGTCCAAGTGTCTGAAATCCGACACCGATTGCACCGGAAGATACAAGAATTACTTCTTTTCCTTTATTTTTCAGATCGCAAATGATACGTACAAGCTTCTCGAGCTTGCGAAAATCAACACCACCTGTCTCTTCGTGAATAATCGATGATGATCCTATTTTTATAACAATTCTTTGTTTATCTGTTAAATGACTTCTCTCATTCATTATCGGTCTCCTGTTTTATTAAATATTGTGCTACTGCTTCTGCAACCTTGATTCCATCAACAGCTGCAGACGTAATTCCACCGGCATATCCTGCACCTTCTCCACAAGGGAAAATACCAATCGTATCACTCATAAATTGCTCATTTCGGATAATACGCACCGGTGAAGAAGTTCTTGATTCAATGCCCGACAGAACTGCTTCCGGTTTATCAAAGCCATGAAGCTTTTTTGCGTATGCATGAACTGCCTCAATTATAGCATTATTTACATATGCTGGCAAACAATTCTTCAAGTTTGAAAGTCTGTATTTCCCTTTGATATTCGGCTGAATATCGGAAATAGAAGTTGATGTTTTATTTGCTTCAAAATCTTTAAACAGTTGAACAGGAATGCAACCCTTTCCTTCTAAAAATGCAAGTTTTTCGTATTTTTCCTGAAATTTCACGCCGGCTAAAACATCATTTGCATCAAAACCCTCTGCACAAAAATCGTCCGGTGTAATATTTACAACAATCGCACTGTTTGCATTTTCTTCGTTACGTCCGTGATTGCTCATACCATTGACAACCGCCTGTTCATCATTTGATGAAGCGTTCACAACAAAACCACCGGGACACATACAAAAGCTATATACACTTCGTCCTTCCGAAGAACGATATGTCATCTTGTAATCAGCAGCAGGAAGTTTTTTTGCTTCAATAGACGTACCATATTGGCTTTCATTGATCATAGCCTGTTTATGCTCGATACGAACACCGAGTGCAAATGCTTTTTGCTCCATGGAAAGTTTGTTGTTATTTAACATATGAAAGGTATCTCTCGCACTGTGACCTACTGCCAGTATCAGTGCGTTCGTATCATAAGTATATCGTTCATTGTTTGATTCTAAACAGATCTTAATAGAATCCGATGTCCGTTTGTAATCAACAAATGTCGTTTGAAATTGAATTTCTCCGCCAAGACGAATTATTTCATTTCGCATATTTGACATAACAGTACAAAGAACATCGGTTCCGATATGGGGCTTATTCAAATAGGTTATATCCTCACTTGCCCCAAAAGAAACAAAATCGCTTAAAACGGCTTCTATTCTGTTATTTTTATCCTTAATTCCCGTATTAAGTTTACCGTCTGAAAACGTTCCTGCACCACCTTCACCAAAAGATACATTTGAAGAGGGATTTATTGGCTTTTCCCCACTCCAAAATGCTTCTACATCGAGCATTCGCTCCTCAACAGTCTTTCCGCGTTCAATAATAATCGGTTTAAAACCGGCTCTTGCCAGATAAAGTCCGCAAAAATATCCGGCTGGTCCTGCACCAATGATAACAGGTGACAAACTTTTGCTATTTGTACAATGAAACGGAAATTGATACTTTTTTGAATTTGTTAACATAATATCCTTATTGTGAACTTTTCTTAAAATATTCTTCTCATCTTCACAAATTACGTCAACACTGTATATATATAATAAATTTTGTTTGTCTCGGGCATCAATTGATTTTTTAATAATTGTAAGAGCCTGGATTTTTGAACCTTTTAATATCTTGGATGCTTTTTTTGATAAAAGCGCAATCTCCTGCTCTCTCGTTAAATCAAGGATGTCCTTTATTGATATTTTAATTTGATTAATTCGCAACATGTATGTGTTCTCCCGCACAAATTCCTGACAATAATGCAAAGGTGATATTATACCCGCCGCATATTCCGTCAATGTCAAGCATTTCACCTGCAAAATACAGATTTTCAACAAGCTTTGATTCGCATGTTTTGCTATTGATTTCGTTAATATTAATGCCGCCGGCACTGATTTGCGCCTGTTCAAAATCATATAAATCTGCAATATCAAAACGCAAGCATGAAAATGCATGTATTAGATTTTTAAATTGCTCTTCTGATAAAGTAGAAAGAAAATCCTTCCCGTTTATATTATTTTTTTCAAGGATATAGGTACATATTTTATCGTTAAATATTCCGTTTAGTGCACCTAATATCGTACGATGTTTTGCTGTTTGATATAGATTTTCCATCGCATCTGCATCATAATTAGCTGTAAAATCAAGCGTAATTGTCACCTTTTTGTTGTTTCGGAGTGCAATTCCTGCCAATGATGATAAATTAAAAATAACAATGCCGGATAAGCCCTGATTTGTAAACTGAACTTCACCTGATTCGCTTTTAAAAATATTGTTCTCTATCACGAGTGAAGTCCTTGCACGTGCGCGAACACCTGCAAGGGCGTCAACAGGATATCGGGTACGCAACCCACACAACGAAGGACGAATCGGGATAATCGAATGACCAAGTGCTTTCGCAAGTGTATAACCACTTTCTGTTCCTCCAAGTGATTGGTAGCTTTTACCGCCGCACGCAAACACAACCTGTACGGCCTTTATTTGACCATTTAACGTGACAATTTCATAATAGCCATTCTTTTTACGCACATCGGTTACTTCTGCCTTAAAATCGCAATCAACGTTGTATTTGGCAATTGCATCAAGCATCGACCAAACAACCGTCGAAGCCTGATTTGAAACAGGGTATACGTAACCGTCAACAGTTGAATATGTCAAAACCCCTAAGGAATCAAAAAATTTAATCACACTTTCGTATGGATTTGTTCCAAGTACATTGTTTAAAAAGGAAACGTAATCAGAAGCAGATGATTGATAATGGGATTTGGCATCAATTATTTTATTTGTAATATTACATTTTCCGTTACCTGTAGCATAAAGCTTTTTTCCGGCCTTTTTATTTTTGTCTAAAAGCTTTACAGTTGCGCCTCTTTTTGCTGCTGTTACTGCAGCTGCAAGACCTGCTGCTCCACTTCCGATTATACACACATCAAACATATCTTTCTCCATAATAGAAAAATAATTTCTTCAAGACTATCCTTGAAGAAATTATTAATCATAACTAATTATTCGATTGTTACCAAATCTGTTTCGCTTGATTTGAATACAGTAATAAATGTATTACCCGGATTCATCTTTAAGAGTTTTCCGTCTGAATCAAAGAAACGAACCTGTTCTTCGTTAATATTTTCCCAAGTAATTTCTTTATATTCACCATCTGTAAAATATAAGGCTTTGTTATTTTTTGTATACCAATCAAGATGTAATAAATAGCCGTCGTCAATCGGTGAATAATCAGCAAACATTACAATTACATTCTTATAAGAAAGCTGCTCATTTACTTCACAATCCATCTGTGGCTCATTATACTGCCAACGATAATAACGTTTATCCTCTTCGTTATACTCAAACCATCTTGTTTGCTGACCGTTGTATGCTGTAATTACTTTGTTAGCCTTCTGACCATTGTTAAGCGGTGTATCTTCTAAATTAAAATCAAAAATACGACCTACTCCATCTTTGTATTCCGTACGATAGCCGGCACGTTCAACACCCGCAGCCAAACGTGCTCCATCCGTATATACATTGTGCGGAGCATATCTTGAATTATCACGATAATATGTCTCAGCATCATATAATCCATTTAAGTTGTTTGTTCCTTCAGCCTCAATCAGCTGCTGTGCATAGTTTGACCAGCCATAATGCGCATAAATTCCGTCCAGGAAGTCATTCATTCGCACATAATAATGTCTGGCGCTACGAACAGGGCCTGTCTTACCCAAACTTGCATAATCCTTAAATACACACAAATAACGAGTGACACCGCCCTCAACAAGAATTTCAAAAGTAATATCAGCCTTTGATATTCCTGACTGTGGCATAGCATCAATTATATTATTAACCATCAAACAGATTGGTCTTTGATTCTCCAAAGATTCATCAATCCATTCACCTGTTAATTCACTAATAACATATCCTTCTTTTTGCACTAACTGAATGTTACCGGCATCACTCATTGTCGCGATATCATCCATTGTTACAGATGGTGTTTCTGCAGTTTCTGTATCATTTGATTTCTTTTTTCCACATCCCGAAGCAAGCATGGATAATGACATTGCTCCTACTAATAATAAAGCGATCTTATTCTTTTTCATTGTCTCTTGTATATCCTTTCATAGTTAAAATTGTTTCTTGTAACTGTTCCATTATTTGACGTTCATTGTCATCAATATGATCGTACCCGGCTAAATGTAACATACTATGTGCAACGAGAAAAGCGAGTTCTCGTCGTTTTGTATGTCCATATTCCTCTGCCTGGGATTTGATACGGTCAACATTTAGTACAATATCGCCAAGCATTAATTCACCGCTGTCTTGATTAAAACAGTCTTCCGGATGCTCTTCAAACGAATCGAAAACTGCTACTTTTTCAAATTCAAGCATCGGAAATGACAAAACATCGGTTGGTGAATCGATATTTCGAAAATTACGATTCAACTCCTGAATGCCGTCATTATTTGTAAACAATATATTGACTTCACAATCGTATGGACATTTCAAATAATCTAAGGAAGCAGCAACAATGTCTTCTACGATTTCGTTGTAAGAAACCGGTATTTCTCCGTCATATTCATTTTCAATGTATACGCTCATTCATTTCTCCTTTAATAACTATGACATTATACACGAAAAATCATGTTTCTGCAAGTTACCTGTCTTTTTTTTGATATGTCTTATTATCTTTGGATTGATTTTTCTTAGCCTGCTTTTCTTCATAGACTTCATAAGCATTGACAATTCGCTGAACTAACGGATGACGTACAACATCATCACTCGTCAAATGAATAACAGAAATATCTTCAATGTCATGTAGTACTTTTAGGGCAATATCCAATCCCGAAATCGTATCCTTTGGCAAATCCTTTTGGGATAAATCACCGGTTATAATTGCTTTCGAACCAAAACCGATACGGGTCAAAAACATTTTCATTTGTGCCGGTGTTGTATTTTGCGCTTCATCTAAAACAATATATGCATTATCCAGCGTTCTGCCTCGCATATATGCCAGTGGAGCAACCTCTATCAATCCTTTTTCCATGTTTTTCAAAAAGGATTCTGCACCCATTATTTCATATAATGCATCATAAAGCGGTCTTAAGTAGGGATCAACCTTGCTTTGTAAATCACCCGGTAAAAAACCTAATTTCTCTCCGGCTTCAATAGCCGGTCGCGTCAGAATAATACGATTTACTTCGTTATTTTTGAACGCTGTAATCGCTTTTGCCATTGCAAGATACGTTTTACCTGTTCCTGCAGGGCCTACTCCAAATACAATCATATTTTTGTCAATTGCATCCAGGTATTTCTTTTGCCCGAGTGTTTTTGCTTTAATAGGCTTGCCGTTTATTGTATGGCAAATCACCTGGTCATCCTTATTTAATTCATAAAGATTATGCACTTCACCTGTTTTATTCAGAGAAAGGGCATATAACACATTCTGTTCCGTTACAGTATCCCCTTGTTCAGCAATCTTTAACAAAGCATTTATCACATCGGTTGCCTTTGAGACAAGCCCTTCTTCTCCTACGATTTTGAGTGTATCATCTCGTAAAACAACTGCAACGTGATACTGTTTTTCAATTAGCTTAATGTGTTTGTCAAATTGTCCAAATATATTCTGTATATGCACACTTGGAATTGTAATATTTTGCGAAAATGACTGCATCTATTCTTCTCCCCGGCTTTCGCCGTCAATTGGAACTGCTATTCCAATTTGTTCTTTGCAAATTATCTGGCCACTGGCAATGCACCGGCCGTTTACTATATGTATTTTAACATTATTTTGAATGATTTCCACCCCTTTTTTTCTTAATTCTGATATATAATTTTGTAAATTATCCATCGATTGATTTTTCAGTTCTTGATCGGATAAGCAAACTGTTTTTTCAATATATGTTGTATATTCCTTTTTGCATAAACTGATTGGTAAATAATAGGCCTTTCCAATCTTTAGTTGTTTATATTCTGTAACAATATTCGTTATTCCTTTGTCAAAATCAAATAAATGAATACTTCCTACCGAAATACTATATTTTGTTTTGTTTTTTGTTGCAATTTTCTGAACTTGGTTTTTGTTGATGATATCTTTATATTCATAAGTAACCAGCCCATAAACGTATCCGTTTGCGGCAATGAATCGAGTTCCTTGTTCTTCACCGTAATCATTATAAATAGGTAATATTCCTGTAATTAACGTATCCCCTTTTGAAACTTCCATACCTTTTTCGACAAGTAAATAACCGCTTGTTGCTATTGCATCTGTTATTGTTGCATTTTTTATAGCAATGATATTACATGGACTATCGTTTATTTTTGCTTTCATTGGTGGTATAGTTTCTAATACCTCGATTGTAAGTTGCGTTCCGGTAATATAGCAATTTATCCAACCGAGATTGTCATATTTCTGCCTTAAAGATTTCTCCAACAATGTACAATTAATCTCACTAATTTTTGTTCCAATTGGAACCTCATAGGTACTAACATATTTTAATATTTGCTCAGATGTGTAATTCGATGTACCAATTACTTTGATATTCCATATATAAAGTGAAAACTTCCATAGCAATAACGCAAATCCGATTAAAAAAACAAAAACCCAATATCGTACTTTGTATTTATAATACAGTATTGGGAGTCCTTTTTCTTTTATTAATTTGTAATGTAAACCAAGCTTTTTTACATATATGAGAAACCTCTCTTTATCTTTGAAGTGTACGTAAAACAAACATTTGTTAAGTTTATATTTTACCAACAGCAAAATATCATTTTTTGTACAAACATTAATTAACCGATTCCTATTTTCACCGGAGATTTCAAAAATGCTCGAACCTTTTATATAGGAAAAATGCTTCATTAACCGTTAATCCTTTTCAAAACAAATATTCATAATATTTCCTGTAATCAGCAATTCCGTATTACAAAAACTTGTAATTGTCAATTCATTGCCCTTAATATGTAATTGTTTTTTTGATAGCTTTAGTACAATTTCATCCTCATTGTATTTTAATATATGACGATATCCATCCACATATACAGACTTATTTTCATTGATTACTATTCTGGTCATAAAAATTCGTTTTTTTATATATTATTCATCAAAATCGAATCTAATGCTAAAAATTCTTCATCAGAAATTCTTTGTCCTATACAACAAGAAAGCATTTTATTTGTGAAACACTTTCCTATGCAAAAAAACAGACTGTAAAATATTACAGTCTGTTTGTCTTGTTATACTAGATATCATCTAAAATATAGATTATGATAAATTACTTGAATTTACGCTTTCTAGCTGCCTCTGACTTCTTCTTACGCTTAACGCTTGGCTTTTCGTAATGCTCTCTCTTACGAATCTCCTGCTGAATACCAGCCTTCGCACAGTTTCTCTTGAATCTACGAAGTGCGCTATCCAAAGTCTCATTCTCTTTTACGATTACGTTAGACATATTCTCTCAACCTCCCTCCAGTTGCAAATTCTGTAAATGTGCATTCTAACAACTGATTGGGTTTTACTTCCAAAATTGCACAAGTATTATTATAACATAATAATTCATTTCGTCAACATAAAATTTGAAAAGTTTTTTGTTTATATGTAGCGTTACAATTGATGTGAGACCTTTCTATATACAAAAAGCGGTTGAGTA
>SAMEA3663026__coassemble_317_pt1 | contig 38245 bp, 47 predicted proteins | sample SAMEA3663026__metabat2_low_PE_012 | metagenome-assembled genome bin SAMEA3663026 (sample SAMEA3663026) | pig gut metagenome | biome: pig gut; feature: pig-associated habitat; material: faeces | place: France | collected 2012
ATACCGGTTCTTTTATTTTTAAGAATCAGGTATCACATCATTGACTAATATACAACTTGTACATCTGGTTTCTGTCAAGTAATCGTTGACGCGGTTCTTAACCGGATGCTTTCTTCACGGTGATGGTTCCATTCCGGGAGTGCGAAGAAAACTGTTTGTTCCGAAACAATTGCCAACAATCATTTTACTTTACTTGTAGATCTTGTAAAGCTGCTCGAAGAGTGGAATAGAGCGCTCAACCATGTCAGTTGTAACACAGTAGGAAATGCGGAAATGACCCGGACAGTTGAAGCTGTCACCCGGAACAATAATTAAATTCAGCTCCTTCGCTGCACGCCAGCAGAACTCGTTTGCATCTGCGATAACCGAACGAGGGAACATGTAGAAGGTTCCGCCCGGTTCCACAACCTCGTACCCAATGCGGGTAAGCTCTCGATATAAAATGTCTTTGTTCTTTTCGTAGATGGATAAATCGCTTGTCATATCAAGAACCTTCTCAACCCCAAGCTGAATGATAGAAGGTGGGCAGTTGTGTCCCGTAAATCTTGAAATCTGACCGCACATAAGAACGATTAATTCAGCATCCTTACATGCAGGGTTCACTGCCACGTAACCGATACGCTCACCAGGGAGAGAAACGGACTTACTGAATGAGTAGCAGCAAATGGAATTATCATAATATTTTGATATAAATGGTGAATCTGTGCCGGCGAAAACGATTTCCCGGTACGGTTCATCAGAAACTAAATAAATTTCGTGACCATATTCCGCTTCCTTTGCTTTTAATAAAGCAGCAAGACGAGTAATTGTTTCTGTTGAGTAAACAATACCCGATGGGTTGTTTGGAGAGTTAATTAAAATAGCCTGAACATTTGGATTTAAGGCTTTTTCGAACTCTTCAAAGTTAATCTGGAAGGTGTCAATATCAGCAGGCACGACCGTAAGCTTAGCGCCGGTACCTGTCACATAAGGAACGTACTCCGGGAAGTATGGAGCAAACGTAATGACCTCATCGCCGTCCTTTACTACGCAACGGATTGCATGCGCAAGTGCGCCTGCAGCACCGGAAGACATGAAAATATGTTCCGGACCATAGTTCATGCCAAAACGACGATTTAAGGAAGCTGCAACAGCAGCACGTGTAGAATCGAGACCAAGAGAAGGACTGTATCCGTGGAGGGAAACAGGGTTCTTCGTCTGTAATAATTCAATCATATAATCTGTGAATTCCTGCGGAACCGGTACAGATGGGTTGCCGATGGAAAAGTTAAAAATGTTTTCTGCTCCGATTTCGGCAGCTTTTTTATTTGCATAGGTAAAAAACTCGCGAATGACAGAGCCTTTACCTGTCATGTCCTTGTACATTTCGTTAATCATGAAAAAACCTCCAATTTGCAATAAATACTGTTACCTATTATAAGCATAAATATGGAAAAAAGCAAATCAGAAAGAATCGCTTTTGCCCCATTTTTTGCAATTGTATTGCCAAAGGGGATCTGCACCAAAATACCGCGGAAAAGAACAAAAAAACGAGCAATGATGTTGGCTCATCACTGCTCGCTTAGAGGGGAGAGAGGATTTGAAAACTCTTACAATACCCACTATAAAATGAAACTGTGTTTTAATTATGTTCGAATTGTGTATAATATGTGAAAAAGTTGTATTACATATTTGCAATCTCTTGCATAGAAGAATCAAGCTGACGCAAGGTCTTTTGGATGGAATCATTAATCATACCGGACTCATGTGCCATCTTACCGAATTCGTGTGCAACAACCGTAAATCCTCGACCGGCCTCACCGGCACGTGCAGCTTCGATAGAAGCATTCAGTGCAAGGATGTTCTGCTTGTTCTCAATCTTCTTAAGACCCTGTGACTTTGAAGTAAGCTCCTTAATTAAGTCGGCAGATTCCTCAACCGCACTCGAGAAAGAAGACTGTAATTCATCATACATTTTCTTGCGGTAAGAAGATTCTAATAAGTGCTGGATGGAAAGAGCCAGATATTCACCGGCTGCCATAACCGTGTCTTCGTCTGCATCCTCATCTAACGGTCCTCCGACAACTGAAGCAACGATTACGTCATCTACTTCGATATCCTCGCTGAATGCTTCAATGTTATTGCGTGAGAATCCAAGCTTGTTTGAAATAAAATTGCCTTCATCGTCGAGGGCAACTGCAATCATGTTCGTAGCTTTCGCCCATTTTTCCATAAGTTCGTCTAATGCGTTGCTATCTAAATAATCTTGAATGGTCATACATGTAGCCCCCTTCTTGTAAACAAAAATACTATTAATATTCTATCGAATTTTGCGGAATAATTCAATAAAAATATATAAGTTTTGTAAAAAACTTGCGAGTAAACCAAAAATATGTGACAATGGTGCAAGTAAGAGAGGTAATTTATAAGATGGTACGAATTTTTGATACACACGCACATTATGATGACGAAGCATTCGATAAAGATTGTGAGGAACTTCTGAAAAGCTTTCCGGAGCATAATGTAATGGCAGTAACAAATATAGGAACGAATATTGATACATCCCGTATTACAGCGCAGCTTACCGAGCAATATGACTATGTATACGGTGCTGTAGGTATGTATCCGACAGAGGTTTATGCATTTGAAACTTCAGATGCCATGGAGCAGCTTCGCTCCCTTGTCACGGAGCATGAACGGGTTGTTGCTATCGGCGAGATTGGACTTGATTATCATTATGATAATATTGACAAGGCATTACAGCAAAAATGGTTCGAGGCACAGATGAATCTTGCACGAGAACTGAACGTTCCGATTGTGGTTCATAGCCGGGATGCGGCGCAGGACACAATAGCGGTTATGCGTCAGGCAAAGGCAGGGGAAATAGGTGGTGTTGTACACTGCTATTCCTACACCAAGGAGACTGCACGCGAGTTTTTGGATATGGATTTTTATTTTGGCATAGGAGGAGTTGTCACATTCAAGAATGCGAAGAAGTTAGTAGAAGCGGTAGCCTATATCCCGATGGAACGTATGGTTTTGGAGACAGACAGTCCATATCTTTCCCCTATTCGCAGTGAACGAAACACTTCTTTGAATCTGCCGCTTGTTGCGGCAAAAATTGCTGAAATAAAAGGGATTTCTGTTCAGGAAGTTTATGATATTACTTGGGAAAATGCGCACAAATTATACAAAATCAAAGAACGTACGCAAGAAACCGGTCGGTAATTGGCAAGACGGTACAAATTTGACGGAGGACATATGGAGAAATTAAGTAATCCACAGGTTACAATTGATATCATCAAAAAATACAATTTTGCATTCCAAAAAAGATTCGGGCAGAATTTTTTGATTGATGCACATGTTATAAATAAGATTGTTGCCGCGGCGGACATCACAAAGGATGATATTGTTCTTGAGATCGGACCGGGCATCGGGACAATGACACAGTATCTTGCAGAGGCAGCCGGTCACGTTTATGCAGTTGAAATTGACAAGAACCTCCTTCCGGTGTTGGACGAGACACTTTCGGAATATGACAATGTAACAGTTGTAAATAATGATATTTTAAAGGTGGACATTCGGGAATTGGTTAGTGACAGAGAAGTAAAGGTTGTTGCAAATCTGCCATATTACATTACGACTCCAATTATTATGGGACTTTTTGAAAATCATATTCCGGCGTCTTCTATCACGGTTATGGTTCAAAAGGAGGTTGCGATGCGGATGCAGGCAGGTCCCGGAAGTAAAGATTATGGTGCACTTTCGCTTGCCGTGCAATATTATGCAAAGCCTTATATCGTTGCGAACGTACCGCCAAACTGTTTTATGCCAAGACCGAATGTTGGCTCGGCAGTTATTCGCCTGACAAAGCATGAGAAGCCACCGGTTGAGGTAGAGGATGAAGCACTTATGTTTCGTCTGATTCGGGCATCCTTTAATCAGCGTCGTAAAACGTTGCAAAATGGAATTCACAATGCAGCAAACTTATCCTTCTCAAAGGAGCATGTTGTCGATGCATTAAATGCCCTTGGACTTCCGGAGTCTGTGCGTGGAGAGGCACTTACACTGGAACAGTTTGCAGCACTTGCGAATGAATTAAAAAAAGAGGAATAATAGGACGAGCTCCTTCATATATTCATATTATGTAACTGTGAGTAGAGGGGGAGCGTATGCTGAATCGTTGGGTAACATATATTTATCGATATCGTGCGGGAAAGCGCGAGGATAATATCGGATTTATTAAAGCACAGAAAATATGCTGTCGGACAGGTGACAGTGTCCGATTTCGGATTGGAATCAAATTATACAAGACAAAGCCATGCAAATGTACCATATACCTTGCAGATGGCGAATTGATATACAAAATTAAAGAATTTTGTGTTTCTGCACACGATCAAGATACATTGCTGTTGCGGTTTGAAGTACCGTGGTGGTCCCCTGTAGGTTTGGACAAGGCAGTTACCGACTACATGGGACTTTATTTTTTATGTGAGGATGGTGATTGCTGCGGAGGTTTCTGGAAGGATGTAACCGTTCTTCCACAGACATTTGTTGATGCAAAGGACAAGCAACAGGAACGAGAGGAAACACCTAAACAAGATGAAGACATCCGGTTTGAACAACAAAATGCACCGGAACAAGATGACGGCATCCGGTTTGAACAACAAAAGCAAGAGGAATATACGCAGGTTTTTGGCGTGCATGAAAATCAAGAAAGATATGTTCCGTCAAAAGCAATAAAACAATGGAAACCGAGAGATTTGACACATGATTATCACTCGATGCTTGACACATATCCGAAACTGCCTCTTTTCTCAAACAAAAGGCTTTTGCATTGTGTCAAAATTATGCCCCAGGATATAGGTCGATTGCCAATCGGCAATTGGAAGCTTGGAACAAACAGCTTTGTGACGCATGGATTTTATCATTATCAATATTTGATGCTGGGGAATGTATTGTTCGAGCAGGGGGAACGCCTGGTAATCGGAATTCCCGGTGTGTATACGGTCAAAGAAAAATATGTAGCCAATATGTTTGGATTTGCCAGGTTTGTGCCCGCACAGGAATGCGATTATATGACAGGTCGGTTTGGGTATTGGGTATCGGAGGTTGTCACAGAATAACGCATGATGTCGATTACCTGACCACGTACATTAGCACTTTGCGGTTCCAATCGATACGGCTTCAAACCTAAACGCTCGGCCAGGCGGACGGAGGCATGATTATCAGGACTTATGCGGGCATCAAATCGGTAGATTCCGTAATCTCTCTGAATTACCTGCATACCGAGACGACAGGCTTCTTCGGCGATGCCGCGATGCTGATAGAGGACATCCAGCTTGTAACCTATTTCACAATAGCTGGCAAGTCCGGTAGAAAACAAATTAAAATTCACAGAGCCGATGATTTGATCCGGATTTGTGATATCATATATATAGTAACGCAAAAAGGAATTGGCTACAAAAGCAATATATTCTCTATGCAGGCTGAATCGATGATATTCCAGTGTATAAAAATTATCGGGACGAGTCGGCTCAAACTGTTCGAAGCAAAGACGATTGCGTAAATACAAATCAAGAACAAGAGGTGCTGCACAGGGTTGCTCCACAGATAAGACGATGCGACTGTTTGTGATTTTTTCCGGACCCATAGCGTACCTCCTATCAGAATTCATACATCTATTATAATACACTTTATGAGCGGATACAACGCGAAAAGAACGGAGCAGGATATGGAAGAGATTTCTGGCAAAGATGATATTCGATATATGAAGCAGGCGATTACGCAGGCAAAAAAGGCACGGGCGAATCAGGATGTTCCGATTGGCTGCGTGATTGTTTATGAGGGAAAGGTAATTGCGCGAGGGTACAACCGACGCAATGCTGATAAGACAACACTTGCTCACGCAGAGATTCTGGCTATCCGGAAGGCATCCAAGGTGCTCGGAGACTGGAGACTTGAAAATTGCACGATGTATGTGACGTTAGAGCCTTGTCAGATGTGTGCGGGAGCGATTGTTCAGGCACGTATTCCCAGAGTGGTTATTGGGTGTATGAATCCAAAGGCCGGTTGTGCGGGCTCAATTCTTAATTTGTTGGACGTTAAGGAATTTAATCATCAGGTGGATGTAACACGTGGTGTTCTGGAGGATTCGTGCAGTAAGATGCTTAAGGATTTTTTTGCGTGGCTTCGGGAAACTAAAAAACACAATACTTGACGGAAGTCTATATTTCTTATATACTGTATTGGTGACTGTTTTGGTCACGTGAATTTGTTATAACCTTTCCGTGCAGCCGGGGAGTTAGCGGTGCCCTATTCCTGCAATCCGCTATAGCAGGGGTGATGGTTGGTTTCGGGTTGTCTCTTGTAGAGCTGCCCTTGGTAAGTGGCGTTGATGTTTGGGTCTTGCGCGACAGAAATCTATGAACCGTGTCAGGTCGGGAACGAAGCAGCACTAAGTAGAATCTTTTGTGCGCCGCAAGGTCGCCTGGACTGAGTTAACTGCCAAGGTAACGTCTATGAGAGCCTCACAACGCCAGCCGCACGGTTTTTTTATGCATATTCACCAAAAACAATTTTGACAATTGCACAATAACAATATAAAAATTGTGAAATCGAAAAAAATTAGTAGTATTTTGTCTTAAAAAATGCTATGATTAAAAATGGTATACAGAATTATGTAAATTGGAGTCGGGGCTATGAATTACGCAGAGGTTATAGAGTACGTCAAGAAGATGACTTCCGATAACGGAAGACCGGCGAACTATCCTTTCAGAAGTAGATATGAGCACACGATGCGCGTGTACAGATGGGCAATTAAGCTTCAGAGTAAGCTTGGTGGCGATCTGGATGTTATTGTATTAGCAGCCTTGTTGCATGATATTGGATGGGACGAGGAACGTGACCATGGTGAAGTTGGGGCAGAGCTTGCGGTAGAGTACATGGACAGCATCGGTGTCGATCCAAGCATTATTGCTCGTGTCGGTGAGATAATCATGATTCATGAGGATAAGGATACAGATGCAACATTGTCACTTGAGTGCAAGATTGTTATGGATGCTGACTTGCTGGATGAGGTTGGAGCTATTAGCGTGTTATGGGATGCTATGGCAACAGCCTGTGAAGATGAAGCCAGCTATAAGAAAGCATATTATCGTATTAAGAATTATTATCGAAAGAACAAGCCTAAGATTCGGCGATGTAAGACAGATGCTGCAAGAGCAGAGTGGACAAAGCGCATGCAGCTCTTAGAGACATATTTAACGCAGCTGGAAAAGGAATTATTTTAAAGGAGCACTTCCGTTTGGAATTGCTCCTTTTTTGAATCTACATTTTCTGATTGTAATTATTTGGCTGATTATATTGAGGAGCCTGACCGTACTGAGGAACCTGACCATACTGAGGAACCTGACCATACTGAGGAGCCTGACCGTACTGAGGAGCCTGACCATACTGAGGAGCCTGACCGTACTGAGGAGCCTGACCGTACTGAGGAGCCTGACCATACTGAGGAGGTTGACCATACTGTGGTGCCTGTCCGTACATCGGCTGCTGTGGCGTACGATTCATATATGGATTGTTACTGTAATTTGAAGGAGCACCGAACATAACCGGATTTTCGTCATATATCATTGCAAGACCGGTGCAGAAGAACATGCCAAGCGTTGAAATAACCTGTAAAATACCGGAGCTATCAATTGCATCACCTGCAGATAATCCGGATGTCTGTGTCAAATCCCCTACGAAAATCAACTGTATGAGAATGCTTGCACCATATAATATAGCCGGAAGAAACCATTTTGATTTCACACTTTGGTTAAAGCATCTGGTTTTTATTGTCTCAGAAGATATGAAGGCTGCGACTATTGTCAGGGAGAAACAAATGATAATCATAAGCATAGACTTTGTTGATTGAGATGTTTCAAAAGCATACTTCAGACTGTCTGATACGGCAAGAAGCAAAATGATAGAAGCAAAATCAGTAATTATTCCGCCTGCTGCCATCAGAAAACCCTTTTGGGTTGTTTCTTTTTTGTCGGTAAACAGTCCTACGGCAACCTGAATATATCCTGCGGTTACTAAAATAATAGCGATAAACATAGCAATAATTACAAAGCCGTAACTACCTGCATTGTCAAGACTGTCAAGAGATCCCAGCATTTGGAATAATGCGATTAAATCAAAAACTATAACAATAGCGGTAAATATTCCTGCAATAATTGCGGGAACGTTTAATTTGTTTTGCATGAAAGTGTCCTCCTTGAGTATAAAAGATTAGTTGCTGCAGGCATCATCGATTAAGCCGATAATGAGGGAAATGGAATCGGACAAATTGCTCTGCTTCATGGCAGCCTTATATTTATCTCGATGTTCAAACACCTCGCGCACGGCATTTAGCAGGGATTCATCTGTAACATCCTCTTCTAATAATAATTTCGCATATCCGCTTTTATCGAATGACTGTGCATTTAAAATTTGGTCTCCTCTGCTTGCTGCACGGGAAAGTGGAATGAGAACGCTCGGTTTGTGTAAAGCCAAAAGTTCGCAAATCGCATTGGCACCTGCACGGGACACAACCACATCTGCAAGTGCAAGAAGGTCTTTTAGTTCCTGTTTAATGTATTCGAACTGAACGTAGTTCGGCACATCCTTAAACTTATTGTTTGTCTTGTCTTTTCCACATAAATGAATGATGTTAAAGTCCTTTACAAGTTCGTCTAAGCAGGACCAAATGGCTTCGTTCACGCGAAGTGCACCTGCACTGCCGCCGACAACAAGAAGTGTTGGACGAACTTCTGTAAAACCGCAGAATTTCATCGCCGAAGCAACATCTCCGGAGAAAAGTTCCTGACGTATTGGTGTTCCGGTAACAACGGCTTTATCCTTTGGAAGGTTTTCGGCTGCTTCCGGGAAGTTACAGCAAACCTTAGTCGCCTTCGGAATGCAGATTTTGTTTGCAAGTCCGGGCGTCATATCCGATTCGTGAATGATACACGGAATCTTTTTGGAGCTTGCCGCAAGAACGACGGGAACGGCTACGAAGCCGCCCTTTGAAAAAACAACATCCGGTTTGATTTCCTTCATAAGCTTCTTGGCCTGAGACAGCCCTTTTATTACACGAAACGGATCGGTAAAATTCTCGAGGCTGAAGTAACGGCGAAGCTTGCCGGTAGAAATACCATGGTAGGTAACGCCCATCTCTTCAATCAGCTTCTTTTCGATGCCGTCATAAGAACCGATGTAGTGAATTTCGTATCCTCTTTGTCTTAAAGTAGGAATAAGCGCCATATTCGGCGTGACATGTCCGGCTGTGCCACCGCCGGTTAAAACGATCTTTTTCATAGTGCCTCCACCGATATTAAAGTGATTGCTTTAAGGCTTTTGCCAATTGATCCGGGCAGGAAGTGTTCTTGAAGCCACAGGTTGTACCTTCGAGCCTGGCAATAACGTCGGCAACATCCATACCTTCTACTAATTTGGAAATTCCCTTTAAGTTACCATTGCATCCGCCAACGAAGCTTACGTTTTTTACTTTACCATCTACAATATCGTAATTAATTGACTGTGAGCAGGTTCCTGATGTTTTGTATGTCATGACGAACTCCTTTCCATTCATGTAATGTACATAATATTAACGTAAGTATAACATATTTTAATGGGCTGTAAAAGTACAATTTTGTGTAGAAAAATCAGCTATTTTTGTATCTGATTGGGTATTGAAATCTGAAGTTCAGGTTTTTTATAATCGCTCCATCAGCCGGTATTGGCGAGAAAAAAAGAAAGAGGGTATTTGTATGCTGGAACGTATTGCGAACATGGGAAATGGAGTTTACGTCTTGTGGGGGATTGGACTGCTTGGATTATTTCTAAAGATGATTGCAAACGCATACTTAAAATGCTTGTTGCGTGAATCAGAAAACATGGCGACAACAAAAAAGAAGGATTTGCGATATATGCGACAGACATATGAAAACGGAAAAAATCTCGGGATACGAACAGGCAGCTCTAAATCATTCGCGGAAAAACAAGTTCGAAAAATGCGGCTGCTCGGGAAACCATTTGACTTTTGGCGAAGAATCGGTGAGCTTTGCACATGTGTATTAATCGGAGCAATGGCAGCTGCATTTCTGTATTACGACCCCGGATGGCGAGGAAGTCCTGAAATGGTGACCTTTCTTGTAAATGGTGTACTTGTGGGGGCATGTTTGCTTGCACTTGAGAATATATTTTTAACAAACAATAAGGTGGAACGTTTGAAAGCGAATATAAGAGATTACCTGGAAAATCTGACACCTCTTCGAACGCGCGAGGTAAAAGAATGTGGTCCGGTACGTCGCAATGCACGTGAGGGGACGGAAAAAATAGCAAAGCCTTGCAATTTGAACGAGGAAAAGGAAAGCGCGGCAACACTTGCTTACAATCCGCGCGACGAAAATCAAGAGGCTTCAGGGGAAGAATTAAATCGCTTTTTGCGTGAATTTTTTGGAACATGCGAAACAAAGTCATCGTAGTATTGATTCTGCTTGCCGCTTTTTTAGCAGGAGCGGGAATCGCAAAATTCAAAGAAAAGAATACTGAAAAGAAGACAAAATGTATTGTGGCTACATATTCGGATGCGGCGGAAGAAAAGGATCTTACGACTTCGCGAATAAAAAGAAATTTGCGGGAAAAGGATGTCTATTATTCCTATCCTAATGACAAAATGGCCTGGTACATAAAACGTGCGGATAACCATGAAAAAAGCGGGTGTGACGAAACCTTGGCTTTAGACGAATACGGTGCACTGTATTTGGATGAAACCGCTTTTGCGCATGGAGAAAAAGTAATCTATCTTACTTTTGACTGTGGTTATGATAACGGCCTTACCGAAACGATGTTGGATGTGTTGAAAAAACATCAGGCGCCGGCGTGTTTTTTTGTGACACAGACATACATCCGGGATAATATCGACCTTATAAAACGCATGAAGGAGGAAGGACATAATATTGGGAATCATACGATTTCGCATCCGTGTATGACATCAATTTCATATGAGGAAATCGTGCATGAAATAGAAGGGTGCGCACAATATATGCAGGAAGCAACAGGTTATGCAATGGATCCTTACTTCCGTCCGCCGTGTGGCGAATACAGTGCGCGTGTTTTAATGCTGGCACAGGATCTTGGCTATCATACAGTGTTCTGGAGTATGGCATATAAGGATTATGATATAAACGACCAGCCGGGCACGGACTATGTTATTAACCATTTTAAAAAATATCACCATTGTGGGGCAATCGCTCTTTTGCATAATGTATCGTCCTCAAACGCAAATGCGTTGGACACTGTTTTAACGAACCTGGAGCAGGAGGGCTATCGCTTCGGAAATCTGGATGATTTGATAAAATAAAATTTCATAGAACTGAATAAAATACAGCAAGCTGGTTATACTTCAAATGTAACAAAAAAGGATATGCGGGAAAACCGCAAAATCAGAAGGAGGATGATTCTATGTCATCAAACAATCAGAGTAATAACCAGTCAAACAAACAGACAAATTCAAGTAACTACAGTGAGAGTAATAAGCAGATGAATTCCGGAAGTAACAGTCAGAACAACAAGCAGTCAAACAGCAGCAAGAACAGCCAGAGCAACAGCAAGAACAGTTCTGACAACTGCAACTATTAGCATTTCTGAAAAGCGATAGAACGAATTTTCAAAATGAATTCTCCCACCCCCTCAATTGTGAGGGGGCTTTTTTTTATAGAAAAAAAACTTAAAAAAGCAAACACGCACATTTTCTCTGTATTCTGAATATTTTATAGAAAGAGAAAAGGAGGCGGAGCTTTATGAGTTTTCAGAATATAAATATCAGAAATATCTTAAACGACGCACTTAACTATGGAGGAATCATTGTTGATGTCCGAGACCCTTCGGCATTTGCAAAAAGTCACATTCCGATGGCAATCAATCTGCCTCTTGAGGAAATTGAACGAGGGAATATAACGTTACCGAAGGGAAAAATGATATTCTTGTATTGCGAAAACGGAGGAAGCAGTACACTGGCCGCCCGTATTATGGCAGACAAGGGTTATCAGGTAAAAAATGCGATTGGCGGGCTGAAGGAATATCATGGTGCTTTAACGAAAAAAAGACATTGACATACGTTGTATTTGGTTGACATTGCCCCTTAAAAAAAGTTACAATAGAAAATATATGTCATGGAACGGGGATAAGAGCAATATGGAACAAAATCAATATGAATTTATCGCACCCTGCCACTTTGGGCTGGAGGCGGTTTTAAAACGAGAAATTATAGATTTGGGCTATGAAATAGTTGAAGTTGAGGATGGCAGAATTACCTTTCGCGCTGATGCATCCGCAATTTGCAGAGCCAATATTTTTATTCGTACGGCAGAGCGAATTCTTCTGAAGATGGGAAGCTTTACGGCGTCCGATTTTGATGCTTTGTTTGAAGGGACAAAGGCACTTCCTTGGGAGATGGTACTCCCAAGGGATGCGAGATTCTGGGTTACGAAAGCGACAACGAATCAAAGTACACTTTTTTCGGGTAGTGCGATTCAGTCTATCGTAAAAAAAGCGATTGTTGAGCGAATGAAGCTTACATATCACGTGAACCATTTTGATGAGGATGGAGATGAATACCCGATTCGTGTGTTTATACGAAAGGATCAGGTGTCGATTGGTCTTGACACAAGTGGTACAAGTCTTCATAAGAGAGGCTACCGGAAGCTTGTTGGAAAGGCACCGATTTCAGAGACACTTGCAGCAGCACTTCTTATGCTTACACCATGGAATAAGGATCGTGTGCTTGTCGATCCGTTTTGCGGAAGTGGAACCTTTCCGATTGAAGCGGCGATGATAGGTGCGAACATTGCACCGGGAATTGATCGTTCGTTTGCGTCAGATTGTTGGGGGAAAATTGCAGACAAAAAACTTTGGTATGAGGCATATGATGAGGCACATGATTTGATTCGAAAAGATGTCGAGATGAATATTCAGGGTTATGATCTTGATTCGGAAATCATAAAGTGTGCAATGGCAAATGCAAAGGCAGCAGGAGTCGATCAATATATTCATTTTCAGGCGAGAGACGTGAAGGATTTACACCATCCGAAGCATTTTGGTTTTATCATTACAAATCCGCCATATGGTGAACGTTTGGAAGAGAAGCAGGCGCTTCCTGCATTGTATAAAACGATTGGAGAAAGCTTTGCAAGACTCTCAGATTGGTCGATGTATTTGATTACTTCATATGAAGAAGCAGAAAAATATATTGGTCGTAAAGCGGATCGAAATCGCAAGATTTATAATGGTATGATTAAATCTTATTTCTATCAGTTTATGGGTCCTAAGCCGCCAAAGAAAAAAGAGAATAACGAGTAGCATTTTGCTACATGGCATGGAAAAGGAGAACCATGCAAAAGGGGAAAACAGATGAAAAAATTGATTGGTGCAGCAGTAATGGTTGTTGCAGTAATTATAATTGGATATTTGCTGAATCGAACACCGCTTGTAACGGTTACAAAGTCGGGTGATTTCGAACAATGTGCGGAGGTTTTCGGTGAAAATATTGTTGGTATGCTTAATTCTGAGCGTATGACAATCACGGTTGCAGGAACACAGATTGATGAGTTTGGATACACATTTTATGTAAGCCCGGAGATGAAACTCATGGTTGAGGGCGATTTTTTGCGCAGTCTGCTTAGTTGCTCGGTTCTTGTTTATCCGGACGGAAAAGTCATTGTCATGAAGGGTGACAATCTGATTCAAATGAGCGTTGACAGTGATGTTGCAATCATAAATGAGCGGGATAGTCTGATTCTTAAGTCAAACGTATGTATTGACAGCGATACAGCAAAATTGTTTATTCCGATTGATGATATTGCACCGTATCTTAGCTATCACGTGAATTATGATTTGACAGAAGGCTATATTGATTTGGCAAAGGAGCGCGAAGAACCGCTGCTTCCTGCCTCCTACGATATGCGTGATTATGGCAGAGTGTCGCCGGTTCGAGATCAGGGAAGATATGGTACATGCTGGGCATTTGCTTCACTTGGCGCACTTGAATCAACCATTCTCCCAAGTGAGGAGTTAGTATTTTCAACAGATCACATGACACTTTGCAACAGCTACAGTGTTAACTTAAGTAAGGGTGGCGAGCATACGATGAGTATTGCGTATCTTGCAGCCTGGCAGGGACCTGTCTATGAGACGGATGATCCTTACGGCGACGGAAAGACGAATCCGACATTGAAGCCGGTCAAACATTTGGAGGAAGCGCTCGTCATAAACGACCGTGATTTTGATACGTTAAAAAGTGCCATTTTCCGCTATGGCGCCCTTGAGACATCTCTTTATTCACAAATGGAATATGCAGATAGTGAGTCAAAATACTATTCGCGTGAAAATAGTGCTTACTACTATGATGGTGATGAGGTTCCCAATCATGATGTTGTAGTTATTGGCTGGGATGACAATTATCCAAAAGAGAATTTTACAACACATCCGGAGGGGGATGGCGCATTTATTTGTAAGAACAGCTGGGGGGAAGAATTTGGTGAGGACGGATATTTTTATGTATCCTACTATGACAAAAATATCTGTAACAAATCCGTAGTCTACACGCGAGTTGGCGATGTGAATAATTACGACAGGATTTATCAGTCAGATCTGCTTGGCTGGGTAGGCCTCATGGGATTTGGCAAAGAAGAAGCTTATTTTTCGAATGTTTACCAGGCAGGACAAGGGGAAGAACTTGCGGCAGTTTCCTTCTATGCAACAGATGTTAATACAGAGTTTGAGGTTTATGTTGTGCGCAACTTTGAGGATACGACATCGTTTCGGGATCGTTTATTTGTTGTGTCGGGCAGCATGAAATATGCAGGGTATTATACGGTCGAATTTCCTGAGGCGATACCGCTTGATGACAATGAGAAGTATGCGGTTGTTGTCAAAATCAAAACGCCGGGAGCTGTTCATCCAATTGCAATCGAATATAATGTTGATGAACGTACAGATGGTTTTGATATCGCGGATGGAGAAGGATATATCAGTTTGTATGGGGAGCTTTGGCATAGCGCGGAAGCAACGCAAAATTGCAATATCTGTCTAAAGGCCTTTACTAGATATTCCGACGGAAAGAAACCGGAAATTATTGAGGAGCCTATTGTTTCGACAGAGGGTGATGGTACCATTGATGTTGATTTGGATTCTATTACGGAAGGAACAACGGAGACTTCAACAGAGGAAACGGAGGACGCATCAGGAAGTGATGCTGAGGAGGCATTGATTCACACGGAAGAAATGAATTAGCACACGCATATTTTTGATGTGCAAAGCGTTGACAGGGAATAAGAAAAAGAACAGGAGAATACTATGAAGAAGATTATTTTTGCAACAGGTAATGAGAATAAGATGGCAGAAATTCGAATGATTCTTGCAGACTGCGGCTACGAGATTGTAAGCCAGAAGCAGGCAGGAATTGATATCGATGTTGTGGAAGACGGAACTACATTTGAAGAGAATGCCATCATCAAGGCAACTGCAATCAGCAAATGCCCGGAGGCGGCAGGCTGTGTTGTTTTGGCAGATGACAGCGGGCTTGAGGTTGATTATCTTGATAAGGCACCCGGTATTTATTCCGCTCGTTATGAAGGTGTTGATACACCTTATTCCATTAAGAACCAATTGATTATTGACCGCGTTGCAGATGCAAAGGGAGACGAAAGAAGCGCAAGATTTGTCTGTGCAATCGCCGCAGTATTTCCGGATGGTCGTGTTTTGACAAGAAGAGGTACAATTGAAGGTCAGATTGCATATGAGCCGGCGGGTGAAAACGGATTTGGGTATGATCCTATTTTTTATGTTCCGGAATTTGGTAAGACAACAGCCCAGCTTGCCCCGGAAGAAAAAAACAAAGTAAGTCACAGAGGTCGGGCGCTTGAGATGATTAAAGAGGTTTTATAATGCAAAGAATTTTGGTTGTCAGTGATTCTCATGGAAGAGACGAAAATGTGCAGGCAGCAGTTGATGCGGCAGGCCGGATTAATGCAATGATTCATCTTGGCGATGTTGGTCCGAATTATCAGATGGTAGCACAGATGGCACGCGGAGTATCTGCATATATTGTGCGAGGAAACTGCGATAGTACATCTGAGCTTATGGACCGCAATATTATTTCTGTTGCAGGGCATAACATCTATGCAACACATGGTCACAGGCAGCAGGTGAATTATGATTTGCAGGTGCTTCGGTACACAGCGCTCCAAAACAAATGTGATATTGCACTTTTCGGGCATACGCATGTGCCTTACATTTCGATGGGTGATGATGTATCAATTTTTAACCCGGGAAGTGTTTCGCTCCCAAGACAGAGTAATCATCGGGCAACCTATGGAATTTTAGAACTTCATGATGATGGGACGATTCATTTTGAGGTATGTTATTTATAAAATGAATTTGAAACAACCGGCATATGTTTGTGTCGGCAAGATATGATATAGGAGAAATGATGAAAAAAGGTGAGATTTACGAGGGTGTAATTACACAGTTTGATTTTCCCAATAAGGGAATTCTTAGAATGGAGGACCGAAAGGTCGTTGTAAAGGGAGCACTACCCGGTCAAAAGGTGCAGTTTATGATCACAAAAAAGAAAAGCGGGATGGCAGAGGGCAAATTGCTTTGCGTTCTTGAGCCTGCGCCAATGGAGGACATGCAGCCGGTATGTCCTTATTTTGGTGAATGTGGTGGTTGTACATATCAGACAATGTCTTATAAGAATCAGCTTGCGTTTAAGGAACGCCTTGTAAAGCAGATTCTTGATAAAGTTCTTCTAAAGGAAGGTTCCGGATCGGCGGATTATGTGTGGGAAGGCATTTGCGCATCTCCTGTGACAGAAGGGTATCGCAATAAGATGGAGTTTACGTTTGGCGATGCCTACAAGGGCGGACCGCTTGCTCTCGGTTTACACAAAAAAGGCAGCTTTCATGATATTTTGACAGTGAGTGGTTGTAAAATTATTGGTGCTGACTGGTCAAAAATTCTCGATTATACGGTTGCATTTTTTTCAGACAAAAAGGTTCCGTATTTCCATCGTATGAGCCATGAGGGTATTCTTCGAAATCTCGTCATTCGCCAGTCGAAGGCAAATGGTCAGTTTTTAATCAATATCGTTGCCGCAACGCAGTGGGAGAAGTTCGGTTTTTCTGTTGCTGCGGATGGTGTTCCGGCTATACTTACAGAATATGCAAAAGGACTTCTGACACTTGCCCAAAAGGATGATTTTGAAGGAACGATTCAAGGAATTTTATATACAGAGAATGACACCTTAGGCGATGTTGTACAGTGTGACAGACTGCTTTGTCTGTATGGTACAGACTCTATTGTTGAAGAGGTTATGGGGCTTTCGTTCCGTATTTCGCCATTTTCCTTCTTTCAGACAAATACATTGGGCTGTGAGGTTCTTTATACAAAAGCACGAGAATATATTATGTCCGGGACGGTTATGAAGGATGCAGCAAAGGGACAGTCAGCAGGGAAGGTTGTGTTTGACCTATATAGCGGAACCGGTACAATTGCACAGATGATGGCACCTGCGGCAGGTAAAGTCATCGGTATCGAAATTGTCGAGGAAGCGGTTTTTGCAGCGAAGGAAAATGCCAGGTTAAATGGCCTTAATAACTGCGATTTTATTGCAGGTGATGTATTAAAGGCTATCGATTTGGTGACGGACAAACCGGATGTAATCATTGTAGATCCGCCACGCGATGGGATTCATCCAAAGGCACTCGAGAAAATCTTGAATTTTGGCGTAGATCAGATTGTATATATCAGCTGCAAGCCAACTTCTCTTGCGCGCGATTTGGAGTTCATCACAACCCACGGCTATCATGTTGACAAGGCTTGTTGTGTGGATCAGTTCCCTTGTACCCAGCATGTGGAGACGGTGGTTCTCTTGTCCCAACAAAAACCGGATGATGTAATCGAGGTTGAAATAGAGTTAGATGAGCTGGATTTGACTTCAGCAGAGAGTAAGGCGACATATAAGGAAATTCAGGAGTATGTGCTAAAGGTGCATGGTTTGAAAGTTTCTAATCTGTATATTTCACAGGTAAAAAGAAAGTGTGGAATAGAGGTAGGGGAGAATTATAACTTGCCTAAGTCGGAGAATAGCAGACAGCCTCAGTGTCCAGCGGAGAAGGAAAAAGCGATAAGGGATGCGCTGGAGCATTTTGGGATGGTATAGAGAGGTGAGCACATGGCTTTAAACTATATGGTGTATCAGTATGATGGCTGCAGGAATGCAGTTGTTATGACAGATATGGATGGCAAGCAACTTGTAATTGACTGTAATAAGGCAGAGGCGCAGGTTGTATTGGAGGAGCCGGAGGATGTAGGATATCTGGTAAGACTTGCCAGAGAAGAGCCTGCTAGTTATGTGAGTTTTGCTATGCGTCCGGACGGATTGCAGGATTATGTGGATGTGTGGAATGAGTTGAATTAAAGGGAGGTACATATATGTGTGGAATGACATCTAATCAGTAATGCAAATTGATTGGAGGAAGAATATGAATATAAATATTAGAAAAATAAATGGCAATGAATATAAGTTGCTGAACGATTTTTTGTATGAGGCAATTTTTATTCCTGAGGGAGTGGAAGCACCACCGAGAGAGATTATTAATGCACCGGAATTACAGGTTTATGTGCAAGATTTTGGAACACAGAAAGATGATATTTGTTTTGTTGCAGAAGTAGAAGGGAAAATAGTTGGAGCAGTTTGGGTTCGCATCATGGATGACTATGGACATGTGGAAGATGGTGTTCCGTCCTTTGCTATATCTCTATATAAAGAATATCGCAGACATGGTATCGGAACAGCAATGATGAAACAAATGATTACAGAGTTGAAAAGTAGGGGATATAAGAAAACTTCTTTAGCAGTACAGAAGGAAAACTATGCTGTGAAGATGTATAAAAACGTTGGATTTGAGATTGTTGATGAAAACGATGAAGAATATATCATGGTGTGTGTATTATAATTGTGCAACAGATTGTTGGACAACAGGAGCTACTGGATATGAATAATAGAATAATTTACCATCCATTAACGGCAACTCCTCTTAAAAGAAATATTGCTTACACAGAGTTGACCCCTTGTAAAGAGTTGCATTCTTATATCCGATGTTATTGGGGAACAGAAAATCCACTTATACAAATCGAAAACAATGACTCACCGAAATTGGTAATCCCGGATACTTGCGTGGATATTATTTACCATATAGATTATACCGATAATGTGGTAACAGGTGGATTCTGTGGAATAAATGATTGCAGTTTCCTCGCAAATAGTAGCGGAACTATTGGGCACATGGTATCTACATTTGCTATTCGTTTTTATGCGTGGAGTGCATATGCATTTGCCGATGATTCTTTACAATCTACCATAAATGGCTATTTTGACGTGGGCTCAAAATTTGAATGGCTGGACAAGATTATCCGGCCTAAACTGTTGGAACTAAAGAACATACAGGAAAATGCTTCTTTTACAGAGCAAGTATTGCTGAAAAGATTATCCAATGTGAAAGAAAATACAGTTGTTAACGGTACGATACATAACATTTTGACAAATAAAGGTTCTATGGATGTTTCAAAATTAGCAAAGGAGGCTTTTGTAAGTACAAGACAGTTGGAACGATTATTTCATGAATATGTTGGTATTACGCCTAAGAAGTTAAGCAATTTGATACGGTATCAGTTTTTGTGGAGAGATATTTTATGTGAGCCGGATTTTGATGTGCTAAGTGCGGTTCATAAATATGGATATACAGACCAATCTCATTTATTGCGGGAATTTAAAAGATATCATTCGATGGATATACACGAGGCGAGAACCATTGCGTTAAAAGATGTCGAAAATATACAAGCTGTTTCTTATTAATTTATAGTAAAATAGTTTCAAATTCTGATAAGAAGGAAAGGATGAGAAACAATGAGAGAAAATATAAGTGTCTGCGGAACGGATTGTAGTGAGTGTTATTGCTTTGGCAAAATGTGTAATGGTTGCAATTCGTGTGAGGGAAAAGTGTTTCATGCACCGGAAGGAAAAACTTGTCCGATTTATGACTGTGTTAGAAACAGTAAATGTATGCAAAACTGTGGAGAATGTGGAGATGTGCCTTGTAAGATATGGTTTGATACCAGAGACCCGAAGTTTTCAGATGAAGAATTTAGTGAAAATGTAACAATGAGAGTACAGACATTGAAAAAGGAATAGGTATTTATGTCAAAGAATAAAGAACTTGCAGATTATATAATGGACCAACTATCTGATTTGGGAGATATACGAAATATTCCTATGATGGGCGGATATATTTTTTACTATAAAGAACGGATATTTGGCGGGATTTATGGTAAAGGTTTTTTGGTAAAGATTACAGAGGCAAGTAAGAAGTATATGCCGGACAGTCTACCAGAACCACCGTATGAAGGTGCAAAACTTATGTTGCCGGTAACCATTTTGGATGATAAAGATGCGTTGCAGATAATGGTAGAAGAGATGTATCCAGAGTTGCCGGAAAGGAAAACAAAAAAGAAAAGGGAGTAAAAATACAGGAAAATAGGTGAGTCAAAAAGTGGAGCACCTTTCAGAAAGTGACGCCAAAAAGTGGAGTACTTTTCCGAAAAGTGAGTCATAAAGTGACGTACCTACATATAAATCAGGGGTTTTAGGGGATTTTGCCCATAACTAGATGCATTTTGTGATGGATATACAAAATGCGTATCTAGCAGAGGACACCGTGAGAAATCTATAAAAGAAATTTTCCGGGTACAGAAAGCTTGGAAATATGTAAGCGGAATTTTTTTAAATCGAAAATATTGCCTTTTCCGTAGCGAGGCTGTATCATCAAGAAAAGAATTATCGGAATTATTTTGAAAAGATGCAGAAGCGACTAAGGAAGGAGGGAAGCTTTGAATAAGGAATTTGAACGCTGTTGCACATTTCTTGCCGAGATGATGGAGAAGTACGGTTTGGAGGTTTTGCGTGATATAGCAGTAGAACTTCAGTTTGATCCGGAAACTTGGCATGATGATGCAGAAGGGAAAAGACTTCGGTTTAAGGCTTATGCGAAGAGATTTATGGAGCGGTTTAAGGAAGCAGCATAAGGATTACCGGCATCCTGCGAAATTTGTGTCAAGTTTTCATTGAAAACTTGATATGTAGACCGAGCCATTTGCGAAGCAAATTTTGCATGGCGAGGGTTCGTTGATTAAGCGGGATGTGATACATACGAAAGAGCGTTCAAAATAGTAAGATTGAAAGTTTACCACAGACCGATAGGTGGTATAGAAATGGTCGGGTTGATAGTGTACCGCTGACCAATATGCGGTATAGAAATGGTTGGATTGAAAGTGTTATTTCACATGTGAGTATAATAATGGATTTATAGTAAGCTTCGGTAAAGTATTTTGCCGAGGTTTATTTTTTGTGACAAGTTGTTGACCATGTGTAATAAAAGATATATAATATATTTATGCAATGCATAAAGGAGAGGGCTATGGAAGCAAAAGAAAAATTGAGAAAATTAAGAGAAAGTACCGGTATGAATAGAAAAGAATTTTGCGAGTACTTTGAAATTCCGTATATGACGGAAACAGATTGGGAATTAGGCAACCGGAGAGTTCCAACATATCTTTTGCGTTTGATGGAGTATAAGATTCGGATAGAGCAGTTGGCTGATAAAAAGAATCAAGAGAGGACGGAGGATAAAAAATAATGGATAAGAAAACAATAAGTACTATGAAAAAAATGTTTGATGATATTATGCACACAGCAGAGGATGGAACAGTTGAATTTTGGTATGCAAGAGAGATTATGGGATGTTTGGGTTATACAACATGGCGTAGATTTAAAGATGCGATAAATCGAGCGATGGAATCTTGTAAAAGTGCTGAAATAGAGGTTTCAGACCATTTTGCCGACGCCGTCAAAATGGTTGAGATTGGTAGTAATGCGGTGCGAGATGTGGATGATATTATGCTTACCAGATATGCATGTTATCTTATTGCGCAGAATGGAGATCCAAGAAAAGAGGAAATTGCTTTTGCACAAAGTTATTTTGCTGTACAGACAAGAAAACAAGAACTGATAGAAGAAAGAATTGCTTATATTCAGAGAACGGAAGCAAGAGGAAAACTACGAGAATCTGAAAAAAGGTTATCGCAAAATATTTATGAGCGTGGCGTGGATGATGCTGGATTTGGGCGAATTCGTTCAAAAGGTGACCAGGCATTATTTGGTGGAAGAAGTACGCAGGAAATGAAGGAAAAACTCGGTGTTAGCGATAAACGACCGTTAGCAGATTTTCTGCCAACGCTTACGATTGCAGCCAAGAATCTTGCAACAGAGATGACCAATTACAATGTGGAAGAAAAGGATTTAAAGGGAGAAGGAGCTATTACTACGGAACATGTGCAGAATAATACTACAGTTCGTGAAATGCTTGGTACCAGAGGAATTAAACCGGAGGAACTCCCACCATCAGAAGATATAAAGAAGTTGGAGCGTAAAGTAAAATCGCAGGAAAAAAGGATTGCGAAGGAATCTGGAGTACTTCCGAAGAAGATAGAAGAATAAATTCTATTTTTATTGAATTCGAGTGATTAAAATTTGGAAAGGGAAGAGGGGCTACATGAATAAAATTTATTTAGTAAACCATTGTTTTGATGTGGATGGCGGTTTTGGGGATGCAATACCCCAAGAAGAAGTTATTTGTGGCTTCGATAATAGAGAAGATGCCAATGGATTTGTAGAAAAATATAGCAATCCACACATTTATGATAGTCCTTATGCTTCATTAGAATGTGGAGTTCTTCGGGTAGAAGAATTAAATATGACACAACCTGATAGAGAAGATATGTGGTGGCTTGATTAGAACAAGGTTAGTGTAGTTAGTGTGGGTGGGCAGTCAGAGAGTGGGCTGTCTATTTTATGTTGAAATACAGTTGGAACAGACGTATTATCTTGTTGGGACGATAAAAAGTATAAAAAATTTTGGTATAGACTGGAGGAGGTTTACATGGAAGTTTCAAAAAGTGATTGGAAATTATTCAGAGAGCGCGTTGTTGATTGGCAGGAAGCGTATATGGAACGATTGGTTAATGAATATATGGATTTATTAGATGGAGCCGAGAACGCTTCAGATAAGTTCTGGAAGCTGGAAGAGCGAATAAAAAAGGATAAGAAACATCCGGGAGTAATGCTTGAATTAAGCAAAGGGAATATGATTTTTGATATTGTGGCATTGATTAATAGTGATGTGATTATAACAGCTGATTTGGCAGATTTTAGCGATGAACTAAAAGAAAGTGTGGATTTTCTTTTGAGTAGATAATGTAAGGCATTATGTACATAAGAACAAAATCTGAAGGAGGCTGATAACTATATGAAAAAACAACAGAGATGCTACATCTATCGTCTCACTGGCTTGCATACCATAAATTGGTACAATGCACCCATGGCGGTCAGAGGGTGCATTTTTACGATTACCCCTACTCCCGCCTCTGCTGATTAGTTGAGAAAATTGCAAAGTTACGGTATAATGATGGATATGAAATTTGAGAGTGGGATGATAACATGATACGAATTGCGATATGTGATGATGAAGAAAAAGCTGTTGCCCTGCATGAGCAATTTGTCAAAGACAGCTTGCAGGCGTGCAGTATCGGTTATGAAATTACGACATATACCCAAAGCCGCAACTTGCTTTATGATATTACCGATGATGGATTTTTTTATGATTTGATTTTATTGGATATTGAAATGCCGGGAATCAGCGGCATGGAAATTCCTCAACAAATAAAATCCTTTCTCCCTAATGTCAGGATTATATTTGTGACTTCTCATACGGAATATGCGATTGACGCTTTTGAATTGTCCATATTCCGTTATGTACCGAAAAGTAATCTGGAAGTCAAATTGACCACTGCTGTGACAGACGCAGCTAAGTTGATTGAATTAGAGACTGGACAGGAATATACAATCCAGACTGCAAAGCGTATGGAGAAAATTCCTTATAAGGACATTTACTATATTCAACGGGATGGAAAAAATGCCAGTATCGTGTCCAGTGCTGGAACAGCAAAAGTCAGGAAGAGCTTGCAGCAGATGTTTGATGAATTGAACACACCGGAATTTATTTTTATTGACCGGGGATATATCGTCAATATCATTCAGATTATGAAAATCAGCGATGGAATGGCGGTTCTAAAAAATGGCGAACAGTTGCCGATCAGTCGTTCTCACTTGCAAGAAGTGAAACGGCAAATCAATCAGTTTTGGGGGGCGCATATATGATGGAATGGTATCAAATGATTGCATATTCCCTTACAAATGGGATACGGGTTTATATGTGCTTTTTTTTGGTGGCAATATTGCTGAAATTGGAGAAGCCTCCAAAGAGTATGATATGGCTTTCTCTGATCTGTGGCTTAGCTGTTGCAGTTTTATCGTTATCGCCGTTGCCGCAGATTGGTACAATGACATTTGAAGTTTTGGTCATTCTCTTTATTCTACATTGGAAATATCAATGCGAGACCAGAATATGCGGCTTCCTCACAGTCTGCTTTGAAATTGCAGTTGCCCTGTGGGACTTCCTGTTCTGCGTAGGATTTGAAATCCTGTTCCAGTATAGTACATTGGATGGTATGATACAAAAATATATGGTTCCTATATGGGCTGTTCGACTTCTGATGGTTGCTTTCATGTTATATGTTGCGTTGCGGGGTGAAAATTCAGGTAAAATACTCAACCAAGTTAGCTCTATTCTTGCTGTGGCTGGTATGTTTTGCGTCCTTATGTTGTCGGAACAGTCTGTTGTTCCGTTGCCGGACGATCAGTTTATTACTTGGATTATTTTCTCTATTATACTTTTGAGTGCCGTGATATTATATAGGGTCAATCGTCAATATGAAATAGAAAAAGAAATTGTCCGGTTGAAAACCGATCAGGCGGAAATATTAGAGCGGGATTATCAGGCACTTCGACGGACTTATGCCGATAATGCCAAGCTGTATCATGACCTGCATAATCATATCGAGGTTATTTATCAATGCCTTTCTAAAGGCGATAATCAGGAGGCCATGCGATATTGTGAGGACTTGCGTACTCCCGTCCGAGAAATTTCACAAACTGTCTGGACGGGTGATAAGGCCATAGACTATCTTATCAGCAGCAAAATGACTCTGGCTGAACAAGAACATATTAAAACAACGGTGAACATTGAATATCCTCACAATACAAATATCCGTAGCGTTGACCTGACGACCATTCTGGGGAACCTATTGGACAATGCCTTAGAAGCGGTAGAAATTGCCCCGGATAACTTACGCTTTCTTAACCTGACCGTCCGGCGCATCAATGCTATGCTCATTATCAAGGTAGAAAATGGGTGCAGCGAAATTCCAGTACAAGAAGATGGAAAGTGGCTTACTTCCAAAACGGACAAAGCGTTCCACAGCTGGGGATTGAAAAGTGTACAGTCAGCGGCGGAACGCTACGACGGAACCATCAATACCGAGTACAAGGACAGTGTTTTCAAATCTGTTGTCACCTTGTCTTTCCAGCCGATTAAAACAGAATAATCCTTGCTTCAACAAATGGCAGGCTACCGCATGGTGGCCTGCCGTTTTTTCGTGGTCAAAACTATACCATTTGCGGACATCTCTGTTTGGGGCATCCCGATTTGATACCATATAAGCTGTGAAGAATTATTGCAACAACATTGGAAAGGCGGTATTGCGATGAACATATTGCAAATTCAACATTTACAAAAAGACTATGGAAAAGAGCCGAGAGTGGTTCATGCCCTTAGCGACATCACATTTTCTGTGGAGGGCGGCGTATTCGGTTTGCTGGGACATAACGGCGCTGGAAAGACAACGCTGATGAAACTGATAGCGACTATTTCCAGACCAACTTCCGGCAATATTTCCGTATGCGGCTTTGACACGCAAAACAAGGGGATGATGTGCGGCGATTGATCGGCTATCTTCCACAGGAACTTAATATGTACCCCTCTTTGACAGTGCGTGACTTTGTGGGCTATATGGCTGAAATCAAAGGGGTAAAGAACCAAAAGAAGGTAATGCAGATATTAGAGCAGGTAGACATGGCTCAATTTGCAAACCGTAAGATTAGTCAACTTTCGGGTGGAATGAAAAGGCGTGTTGGCATTGCCCAGGCATTGATTGGCGATCCACGCATTTTAATTGTGGACGAACCAACCGCAGGACTTGATCCAGAGGAACGAGTCCGTTTTCGTGGCGTACTTTCTCGGTTTGCGAAAGACGGGAAATGTGTTTTGTTATCCACGCATATTGTTGAGGACGTTTACCAGCTCTGTGAGCAGCTTGCGGTTTTGCGGAAAGGAACGCTCTTTTTCTGTGGAAGTCCTAACGATCTGCTTTCTCATGTAGGCGGAAAGGTAAAAATCATTGAACTGGAAAATGAAACGGATTTGATTTCACTGCAAAAGAAAACCGTGGTGCTTTCTACGACTTACGAACACAATAAAATTCAGGCCCGCATTATGGATGAAAACAACCGATTCTCGGTGCAAGCTGTGCCGGAAACCTTAGAAGATGCCTATGTGTATTGCATGGGAGGAAAATCCTATGAGTAAGATGCTGTCTATTGCAAAATATGAATACAAAATGCAGATTAAGAGAATCGCTGGATGGATCATTCTACTTTTTGTGTTAGCATCGTCTATGATGGACTGCTTGCCGGTTGCGTAATTTTATAATAATGGTGGCGAATAATTATTCAGTTTGATATACTTATGTGGAAAGTAGAGGAATCGAAAAAATTCTGATTTAACGTGGAGGGAATATATGAAAAAATTTCAGAATCGATTGCTATTGGCTATTGTTTTTGGAATAGTTGCTGGCACACTATGCGCAGTATTGGATTTAACTCCAGGAGATAATATTTGGACATTTAGTTCGTTTTCTGGTTCTCTTGGATTTTGGGCGATTTCAGGAATGATAGTTGTTATGCTTTATGATAAAGCATGGGAAGCTTCTGTGGGAACGTTTCTTTATTTTGCATTTATGAATACTTCTTTTTTTATTGTGCATTTTCTGATTTCACCGTTGTTTCAGCACCCTAGAATTAGTGAGTTATCAGAGGCACTTGTGCAGTCTGCGATATGGTTGATTCCATCCGCAATTTGTGGATTATGTGCACTGATAGCACATTTAGCCCAAAAAAACAATATGGTGGGAATAATAGCATTATCATTGCCAATCGGGCTATTAGTCTATGAGTTTATATCATTGTTGCTGTCGGTAATGATTAATCATAAGTATTTATTTCAGACAGTTGTTGATGTGATTGGTATATTTTTATTGTGGAAAATGTATTCTAATGAGAAAAATAAGATTAGACTTGTAGTAGTAAGCGGTGTAATTGCAGGATTATTAACTGTATTTACATTTGTTATGGACGGAACAGTTCTTTATTACTAGAGGTAAAAAAGAATCAATTTGTAGAGTTGATTCGGTTAGCTATAAAATTGAAATTTACGAACAAACATAACATATCCAAGAGTATGTATATTTATGCAAACTCTTGGATTTTTTTATACACAATCTGAAGGGATTATCAGTACATTGATAATCTTTTTTTAATTCAAAGAAAGGGGGAGCTATGACAAAACAAATAAATCCAGATGTAGCAGCTTTTAAGGATGAAGTTTTCAAAGGACTGTCCTTACGAGAATGCTTATATGGTGGCAGCGCATTACTTTTAGGAGCAGGGGGTATTCTTCTGTTCCATTTTTATTTTGGTATGAATATCAATCTAGCGATTACTTCTATGATGCCTATTATTGGTGTGATAGGTCTGTGTGGATTTTATCAGAAAAACGGAATGACGCTGACAGAGATTATTCGTAATCAGGTACGGTTGATTAGACAAAAACCTTATACCTATGAAACTAGAACAACATATTATTACAAAGATTTGGAGGATTATATCAATGAAGAAAGAACAAAAGGTAGCAAGTAGAAATTATGATGTGGAGCGTAGAAATCATGCAATGAGTAACAAGCGTTTGATGGCGTATGCAAAGGCACGATCAAATCTTGGAAAGAAGAGACAAGGAAAGTAGGGGGTATTGAATAATGATGAATTTTGAAGAATTTAAGGATCAGGTGGCAGAAAACATTTTAGGACATTTCCCAGAGGAATTTCAAGAGGCAGAGGTCCGTATTGAGAGAAGAGTTAAAAATAATGATACGGTGCGTGAGGGTATGTATATAATGAAAGTGATGTATATATGGCACAGTCTTTCATTACAAAGTATGGATTAAGCAGTGCACAGATGGTTAAATGGTAATTAAAAAACTTGTTCATCTAAAAGGGCAATTTCAAGTAGAAAATACGGATAATTGTCCTTTTTTTATTTACACCGGTAAGGGAGAGAGGAGATAGAAGTAAATTGCAGAGATGGAAACGAATTAGAGCAGTAATATATAGATAACAAAATGAATAGTTTTATTTGCAGAAGGCAGTCCATAGCGGGCTGCCTTTTGTCGTGCAAAAAATGAAAATATGGAGGTTTATTATGGCAGACGAAAGAACAGAAAAACAAAAAGTACAGGAAATCACCGACAAACTGGAGGAAGGATTAAAGGAACTATTTGAGAGCGAAAAATACAAGACTTATCTTTCCACTATGTCAAAATTTCATAATTACAGCTTTAACAACACTTTACTTATCGCCATGCAAAAGCCGGAAGCAACACTTGTAGCCGGATATAAGGCATGGCAGAAGAATTTTGAAAGACACATTAACAAAGGAGAAAAGGCAATCCGTATTCTTGCACCTGCCCCTTACAAAATTAAAGAGGAACGGGATAAATTAGACCCTGTGACAGGCGAAATGACCGCAGCCTTTTTAATCGTCTGTGCTACTGGCGGTGAAAATGTAAATTGGGGGTATTTAGGATTTGAAGTTTTATTCCCGTTTTATATGGCTATCGCCATTGGTGAATGGTGCCGGACAAGATCAGATCAGATGTTTGACGTAATTTCCGCACAAGGAAAATCCCTTTTTCTATGGATTGTACGCAGATTTCTTCTCCTGTTTGTAGCTGTTACGGTTTTTGCTGTTATGGGGATGTTTGCTACATTCATCATCACAAAAACATTTATGACGGAAGATCTGCTTCTGACTTTTCTGCCGACAGCTTTTTTTCTATCCAGTGTATGCGTATTCCTCTCCTTGTTGAGCAGCGTACCGCACATCCCTACAATGGCAGTTGGTGTAATATGGCTCTTTTCTATTATGTCTATGAGCCTCTTGCGCTTTCAGCCTGTGCAGTATTTCTATCTGTTTGTGAGGTTTGCAGGCATTGATAATTCAGTATGGATTGTGAACAAGATGATATTGCTGCTGATCGGAATAGCACTTTGGCTGGGCGTATTTATTATCTGTAAGAAGCGCCTTTGGAACAAATTATAATTTGCGGTCAAAACCCTACCGTTTGTGGACATTTCTGTAAGCAATCATGTTTTGCGGTATGTTATACCTGTAAGAACAAACCACACCATTTAAAGATAAGGAGGATTTTTATGCGTCACTTTTATTTTCGTTTAATACTTGGCGTCGTATTCATAGCCTGTATGATTTTCAGTTTTGTCACGAGGAATATTCCACTTGCCCTGTTGTACCTGGCCCTCGGTACTATTTTCCTGTTTTCGGCCTATTCACTCTGGAAGAAAAACAAAGGCAATCGGAGGTAATGCGGCATGAACAGCGCGGAACTTTTCACCCTTAAAAATCTAAGCGTTTGGTACGCCGCAGACCATCCCGTGCTTTCCGACTTATCACTTGATTTAGGGGCAAATGAAGTTGTCGGGCTGATCGGACTGAATGGAGTCGGAAAAACGACTTTTATCAAAACTGTGGCTGGGCTGCTACCGGGCTATTGCCTTGACTATGCTTCATGGGCTGGTCAATCTTTCTCGTTCCGTGATAAGGAGTTTAAGCGGAACCGATACATTGTTTTTGCGGAAGATCGTTCTTTTCAGTATTTTACATTTCGGGAATATCTGGCGTATGTGTCTGCGTGCTATGGCGTGGCGCTGCCAGATGTTTCCGGGCTTGTGAAAGGTTTTCACTTTGAGGACTATACTAATGTTCTCCTAAAGGAGCTGTCCACCGGCAATTTGAAAAAAGCCTATTTGATTACAGCCTTTGCCCTGCGCCCGAAGCTGTTGCTACTGGATGAACCTGTCAATGGGCTGGACTTTCAAAGCACGGAATTTTTGTATCAGCTCATGAGCAACTACAAGGAGTATGGGACAATCCTGTTTTCTTCCCATATCTTAGAAAGCATTTGCCTGACCTCTAGCCGGGTACTGGTTTTGGAGCATGGCAAAATCAGTAGAAGTTTTACAGGCAAAGAAATTGCAGCCGGAAATATCCGGGAGGTGCTTGCCGACTATGAAAATCATTAAAGCCCTCTCGAAACAATTATTTGGAGCAAAATATGAAAGTGTAGGAAAAAGTCTGCTGGCCGCCGTAATTCTGTTCTTTGCGGTGTATGAGGTTTCTTTAAGGCTTGTAATTGCCCCGTTCATTCTCTATTTGACTTCAACCTTTTTTACAGCAGGTGTCATGTGGCAGATGTTGAATGGACATCGGCACATAGAGGCAATAAAAGGGATGTTCATACTGCCATTTGAAAACCGCAGTTTCGTGTTTTCCTATGTTCTGGTGTTGGGGCTGCATACCCTGATTACAAAAACACTATTGATTTGGGTGCTGTTCTTCGCTACCGCTGTATGGAGTGTATTTGAAGCTGTGATTGCTCTGCTCTGTGGCTGCATGGCTTGTGCTGTTACTTCATCAGTCTATCGGATGTTCAAAAAAGGTCATATAGTGCTGCCGATCCTTTGGATGGTCGGTATTCTTATTGCAATTTTGTTTGTGCGTCAATCAATAGCAGTTTTGACTGTAGCATTGGTGAGTATTATAGCTGCGGTGATATATCTACATTTTGCCGACGCTTACGATTTTTACAATACTGCAGCAGAAAAGAACTCTGCCAGATATATGGGGCAGACAGGAAATATATTTGCATACCTGGTGCGGTATCTGATGGCTAACAAAAGTTACATGGTCAATACTGTGGGGCTATGTGCGGTTGCCTGCTTCTTGCCGTTGCTGTTTGGTGAATTTCAAGGGTTGAACATGCTCCCTGTTGGTCTTGCTATTCTTTGCCTGAATACTCCAATTTGTACATTACTGTCTTGTGATTCGGATTTGGAGCAGGCGATCCGTGTTCTTCCTGGACAAGCCGGTCGATTTTGTAGAAAGTATTGCCTGTTTATTTTGGCTGTCAACGTAATTGTTGCCAGTATTTATCTGTGTAGTTGGCAGTTTATCAATGGTGGTATCGGTTTTGTAGATGTGGGAACGGTCATTCTGTTTGACCTGCAAAGTGCTGTTTTGTCGGTCGTTCTGGAATGGAAATATCCGATTCGCAACTGGAAAACAGAAAGTGATTTGTGGCATCATCCCCGGAAATATCTTGTTCCACTGATAATGTTGTTGATGGCAGCTTTTGTCGGTACACGGGTGCTGATTCTCTGGATCTGGTCTGCCATTATGCTGATAGAGTGCTTGGTTTTATTCTATGTGACGAGGAGGTTATGACAATGAAAAATACAAGGTGCTGTCCAAAGTGCCATTCAAAGAATATTGTACGGGTACCGGATGATGCACACCGTTATTTGTCAAATAGCATTTGCATTACAAGATTTGTGACTGTGGAGCGGGTTCCCGTAGCTCGTTATGTTTGCTGTGATTGTGGATATGTAGAGGAATGGGTTGAAAACGGTAATGAGCATAATAAAATCAAAAAAGCATTTGATTAAATGTCAGTTTATCATTTATTCCGGTATTGTTGAAGCGATGTAAGTGGTGATAGATTATGGTATATATGAATTGGATTTTATGCCCATTATGTGGCAATAAGACGAGATTGAAAATACGGGAAGATACTGTACTTGAAAATTTCCCGCTGTACTGCCCCAAGTGTAAACAGGAAACGTTAATCAATGTAAGACAAATGAATATATCTGTTATCAAAGAGCCAGACGCTAAGACGCAGAGCCGATAACCTATTAGGGAGTGATCACACTCGCAGGTTATCGGCTCTGTTTGTTTTTGTCACATTCTGTCGAACGATTTTTAAATTATTAGACCGTTCATAACTCATCCAGAACTTATCCGGAAGTCGATGTTTTATAATGGCAGACCCTGAGAGAAACCAGCAGAAACAAGGAACTCTTGTCCTGCTGGTTTCTCTCAGGGTCTTTCGTTTCGGACCCGGATTGACGGGCGAGTAGCTGCTCGACCATACAGTCCACGGTGTTCAGCATAAATTTCCGATCTTCGGAGCTGCACACCTGGAATTTCCCGATGAGATGCTGTATTTCTTCCTCATCCTCTGTACTGTCCGGGTTGAACAGTATGTTCGCTGAAATTCCTAACCGATAGTGCAACAATATCCGCAAAATCTGTTCCTTTCACATACGTTCTTGTCATCGGGTTGTAAAATATATCTTTATAACCATCAATTAAGGAGTAATAGCCAATATCATGCAATTTCCACTCGGCATATGACAAATCGGAAATATTAAGTTGTTTTTTCTGAGTCAGAATATTGATCTGATCAGAGTAAGTAATAAAGGGTTTAATTGGTTTCTTTGGCATATTTTTCTCCATGCGTTTTTGTACAAAAAAAGGAAGGCCCGCAGGTCTTCCTTCCGGTCGCAGGCATCGCAAGTTTCTGCAACCTGATCACTAACAGATATGGTACCATTAATATCCGCTAAATGCAAGCGGTATTTTTGATAAATCTGCAATAGTATTATATGCAGTTGGAGAGTTTTTATGTTAAGTGCTATGTTGTGAAAAATATTTTTTATAAATAAGAGAAAATAGATTGAGAATTAGTTGGAACATATATATAATTATGTTGGGACAATGGAAGGGCTTGTGAAAACAGTAGCATTGATTGGAGGTTTACATGGAAATTTCAAAAAGCGATTGGAAATTATTCAGAGCATGCATTGCTGAATGGCAGAAAAATTATATGGAACGCTTAGTGAGAGAATATATTGATATGTTGAATGGAAACGGAAATGCCTCGGATAAGTTCTGGAAGCTGGAAGAACGAATAAAAAAGGATAAGAAGCATCCGGGAGTAAGGCTTGAATTAAACAAAGGGAATATGATTTTCGATATTGTGACTTTGATTAATAGTGGTGTGATAACAACGGCTGATTTGGAAGATTTTAGTGATGGATTAAAAGAAAGTGTAGATTTTCTTTTACACAGGTAGCAAAGGGGATTAAGCACATACACATAAGGATTGTAGGTGATATTCGTGAATATAGAAGCATATGACGCAGAGTCTTTGAGGAAACTTGTAAGACTTCTTGAATATGAAAACAGATTGCTAAAAGAGAAACTGAAAAAAGAAAATATTCCATTTGATGAAGTCAATCCATTTGAAGAAACTATAGATAATGTGGAAGAGTATGATCCTGACCAGGGAGAACGTATTGTTAATCCGCCATTTATAACAGAGGAGATGGCGACGCACTTCTTTTCTATGTTTTGGGGACGAGAGGATGTTTTTGCCAAGCGAGGTAAAAACGGAGGTTATTTTCCACAATGTGATAACAGGTGGAATGATAGACTTTGCCCGAAACAGCGCGGAGAAAAGGCGTTTTGCGATGAATGTGAGAATACCAAGTGGACAAGGTTGGATGTTAAGAAAATTATTGCACACTTGTTGGGATACAAAGAGGATGGTTCGGATGTAATCGGAGTATATCCATTATTGCCGAATGGAATGTGCAGATTTATCGTGTTTGATTTTGATAACCATGAAAAGGGTGCAGAAGCGACAGATTTTGCCAATACAGATACTGAGTGGCATAAGGAAGTGGATGCTCTTAGGAAGATATGCGAGATAAATGGCATTAAGCCGTTGGTTGAGCGTTCTCGCTCCGGTAAAGGTGCTCATGTATGGATTTTCTTTAAGAAAGCAATACCGGCTTCTGTAGCCAGAAATTTTGGATTTCTGTTATTAGATAAAGGTTCTGCATCTATTAACTTAAAATCCTTTCATTATTATGACAGAATGTATCCGTCTCAGGATGTGGCAAGCAGTATTGGTAATCTGATTGCATTGCCCTTGCAGGGGCAGGCACTTAAAGATGGTAACAGTGCTTTTGTGGATGAAGACTGGAATGCATATCCGGATCAGTGGGATATTTTACTAAATAAAACAGAAAAACTTGGTATAGAGGATATTGAAAAATATATGGCAAAATGGCAGGCAGAACTGGCAGAAAGTCGAGGGATGCTAGCTGGTACTGATATGAATAATAGGCCAAAGCCATGGAAAAAGAAGTGTGAGTTTGTTAAGGCGGATGTTGTTGGCAAATTACATATGGTGCTTAGTAATGGTGTTTATATTGACACGCTAAATCTTATGCCGAGAATACAAAATCAAATCCGTAGTCTGGCTGCTTTTGATAATCCGGAATTTTATAAAAATAAGAGATTGGGATATTCTAATTACTATAATTTTAGTGCTGTATATTTGGGTAAAGACGTTGATGGGTACATACATGTTCCAAGAGGTCTAAAAGAACGAATTATAGAGGAATGTAATAAAGTCGGAATTGTTGTTGATATATCTGATCAAAAGGAAAAAGGACGTCCAATTAGAGTTTCTTTTAAAGGAGATTTGAGAACACAACAGGAGTTGGCGGCAGAGAAATTACTGACCTATTCAGATGGTGTATTAAGTGCGGCTACTGCATTTGGTAAAACGGTTGTATGCAGTTATCTGATTGCAGAACGTAAAGTAAATACGCTTATTTTATTGCAAAGCAAGGATTTGCTGAATCAGTGGGTGGATGAGCTGAACAAATTCTTGGATATTAAGGAAGAGCCTCCGGAGTATGAAACCAAAACGGGCAGGAAGAAAAAGAGAGACAGTGTTATAGGTATTTTGCATGGCAGTAAAAATACCTTGACTGGTATTGTAGATGTTGCCATGGTTGGCTCTATGTATAGCAAAGGTAAGTTTAATGACCTGATTAATTCTTATGGAATGGTAATTATGGACGAATGTCATCATGCGGCATCCAATACGTCTGTGGAATTATTGCAGAAAATCAATGCCAAATATGTATATGGAGTTTCTGCGACGCCGAAGCGTGGAGATAGCTTAGATAAAATTATCTATATGCTACTTGGACCGCTTCGCCATAGATTTACGGCATTGGAGAGAGCACAGGAGCAGGGAATAGGTCATTATTTTGTACCAAGGTATACAAGAGTTGTAGACACTGCTGACAGTAAAGATGACATCAACAAGGCTTATAGTCTAATTAGTACAAGCAAGGTACGTAATGATATGATTATAAGTGATGTGAAGAAAAGTGTTGCTCAGAATCAGACTCCGGTTATATTAACCAGATTTAAGGAGCATGCAAAACTTCTGTATGATGCGTTGAAAAATGAAGCTGACCATGTATTTCTTTTGTATGGTGATAATTCCGACAAGGAAAATGCAGAGATACGAGAGAGGTTAAAGCAGGTTCCTAGAACGGAAAGTCTTATCCTAGTTGCAACCGGACAAAAGATAGGAGAGGGATTTGATTTCCCAAGACTTGATGTGTTAATGCTTGCTGCACCGGTATCCTTTGAAGGGCGTCTGGAACAGTATGTAGGAAGATTAAATCGTGACTATGAGGGTAAAGAGGCTGTTTATGTATATGATTACATTGATGCCCATATAAGATTTTTTAATAAAATGTACGGCAAAAGGTTGAAAACATACAAGCGTACCGGATTTTCTATATGGACGGGAGATGAACAGACTAAGCAGATAATTAATGCGATATATGATTCCGGTAATTACACGGAAAAATTCGAGCAGGATATTGTGGAAGCAGAGGAATCAATTGTGATTTCCAGTCCGGATATACGACAGGACAAGATTGACAGATTGTTATTATTAGTAAAAGAGCGTCAAGAAAAAGGTGTACATGTAACAGTCATCACGACAGAACCGGAAGAAGTGATTTATGGTAGTGCGGATGTATGTTATGGTTTGATAAGCGAGATGAAACAAGTAGGAATAAATGTAGTGACAAAGGCAGAAGTCGAAGAAAGATTTGCTGTTATAGATGATGAATTGGTATGGCATGGAGGTATGAATCTGCTCGGTAAGGTAGATATATGGGATAATTTAATGCGTATCAAAAATCATCAGGTGGCGGCAGAATTGCTAGAAATTTCACTTGGCACTATAACAGAATCTGAAGGAGGTTGATAACTATATGAAAAAACAACTCAAATGCTACATCTACACCCGTGTATCCACTTCCATGCAGGTAGATGGATACAGCTTAGATGCGCAAAAAGATAAATTGCATAAATACGCTGATTACCAGGACATGATTATCGCCGGGGAATATTCCGACGAAGGTAAATCTGGTAAAAGTGTAGAAGGTCGTCCGCAGTTCCAGCAGATGCTTCAGGATATTAAAGCGGGTAAAGATAACATTGATTTTGTACTTGTATTCAAGTTGTCCCGATTTGGCCGAAACGCAGCGGACGTATTATCCTCACTGCAGAGAATGCAGGATTTTGGTGTTAATCTTATCTGTGTGGAAGATGGTATTGACAGTTCCAAGGATGCAGGAAAGTTGATGATTTCTGTCTTATCTGCGGTTGCAGAAATTGAGCGTGAAAATATTCTGGTGCAGACGATGGAAGGTCGTAAACAGAAAGCAAGAGAAGGTAAGTGGAATGGTGGTTTTGCACCCTATGGCTATCAGCTTATTAATGGAGAACTTTACATTGCAGAAGATGAAGCTGAGGTTATCCGCATTATTTATGATAAATTTGCCAATACCACCATGGGAATTGCGGCGATTGCTACATTCTTAAACAACAGCGGATACAAGAAAAAACTTCGCCAGAACAATACCATAGAAGGATTTTCTACATCCTTTGTAAAAGGTGTTTTAGATAATCCTGTGTACTGTGGCAAGCTTGCTTTTGGCAGAAGAAAGAATGAGAAGATTCCAGGTACAAGAAACGAGTACCATGTGGTAAAACAGGACAATTACATGTTAAACGATGGTATTCACGAGGCAATTGTTTCAGAGGAATTGTGGAATCAGGTACACAAAAAGAGGCAGGAAACAGGTGTTGCAAACATCAAAACCCATAGTCTGGATCATGAGCATATTTTATCCGGTATTATCAAATGCCCAATATGTGGAAGTGGTATGTATGGTAATGTTAACCGTAAGAAGCATCCTGATGGCGGATATTATAGAGATTATTTTTATTACGCCTGCAAGCACAGAACATTTGTAAATGGTCATAAGTGTACCTATCGCAAGCAGTGGAATGAGGACAAAATCAATGTAGCGGTGGAAGAGGTAATCCGTAAACTTGTGAATAATGAAAAATTCAAGGCGGAGATTCAAAAGCACATCGGTAACAGCATTGACACGGAAGAATTGGACAGAGAGCATGCAGGCTTACAAGACAGATTAAAGCAGGTAACCGGTGCAAAGAATAAGCTTGCAAATCAGATGGATAACTTATCTGTATCGGACAAGCATTATGACAAGAAATATGAGGATATGCAGGTGCGTCTTGACAAGCTTTATGATGAGATAGAGGAAATTGAAACCTATATTGAAGCAGTAGAGACAAGACTGTATAATATTAAGCAGGAGAAAATATCCGGCGATAATGTGTATCAGTTCTTATTATTCTTTGATAAGCTGTACGACAGATTTACAGATATGGAAAAGAAGACATTTATGAAGAGTTTCATCGAGGAAGTGAATATTTATGAGGCAGAACAAGATGACGGTAGGATTTTAAGAAGTCTCAAGTTCCGCTTTCCTGTGTTTTTTAATGATCAGGAGTTATTCGAACTTGATTGGGACAATGAAAGTACCGTTGAGACGGTGTGCTTGCTATCACGTAAAGCCCCAGTTTAAGCGGGTTTCAGGGTTTTTTGAAGAATATGTACCTTTGTTTTTAGCAGGAAAAAATGTATATAGAAATTAGAAAGTTAAGAGGGGTGCAAAAATTTGTTGAAACATCAGTTGTGCGCCGGAATAGTATCG